>Ga0153996_1000014_pt1 | contig 140792 bp, 118 predicted proteins | sample TSNC080MetaG_FD_104728 | JGI IMG/M metagenome (GOLD analysis project Ga0153996, IMG submission 104728) | Attine ant fungus gardens microbial communities from North Carolina, USA - TSNC080 MetaG | ecosystem: Host-associated > Fungi > Mycelium > Unclassified | place: USA: North Carolina, Lumber... | reverse complement strand
GGGATGCCTGAGTACATGGACGAGCGCGGTAATCCCAAGAGCGAGTTCCGCAATAACAAGTGGAATAATAAAAGGTAAATATTCTCTCAATAGTTCCATATAAATATCCTCCTATAAATTTTTTGCACTGTTAACAATGCCTTTGTATTTAAGAATTCCAAAAAGTACAGATTTGTTTTCATTTCCAATAGACCCTCTTTGAGGATATTTTTTATAAAGTATCCATCAGTTTATTTTATTATTTGGTAGTCACATCGCCATTTTTATAAGTTCCGATAATATGGCCACGGGCAAGAATATTGCTCTCTCCATTTCCCGATCTATTGAGATATTTCACAATATCGGAATATGACTGTTTGGCATCAAGTTTCAGGACTAAATTATCAGTGGCCTGTTTTAGCCCAATGGATTGTTGTAATTTTTGTCAGCTGCAATTCAGTAAGCAATCTGCCTGTTTCATCAATGGAAGCGGATGATAAAGTAATTTCCGGGACATCTAATTAATCATATCTTTTCCTCTTTTTTTGCCAGCCTTGTATACATGAAAATCATAACCGGAAACATAATTAGCATAGGCAATATAGCTCATTCTATCATCATGCCCAATGATAAAAGAAGTAAACTTGTTTATTCCGGTAAATTCCTGCAATCCATGAGATCAGATACATACTGAATGGTATTCTATGCATTTCGATAGCAAAAGCGATTACGAAAGCAATGTAAACTCCGCGGGGCTTGGTTAAAGCGAGGTTATAAATACAGCCTTGTTTTGTTTAATCTCCCATAAAGTGCACATGTTACAAACAATATTAACAAGGTGGTAATTACTAGTGTTAACACAGCATAGGCGCCTGATACCATAGCAACACCAAAAGGAATGAGTACAACAAGGATACCAACTCCAAATGTGACCGTTACGGAAAGACTTTGCTTTACCGCCTGCTGTTCGGTTATCCAATCATATTTCGGGAATTTCAAATTGAAAATCAGGCCAAGCACAGCAATAAAGCAAGCAAAAATGATAGGGGTGACAAACAGGAAAAAGGTTTCAGGCAGATTCGTTTTAAGGCTGACTGCCAATATAATCCCGCTTATTAGGATCGCCGGAATATCCACAGTCAGATTAGCGGCTATCTTGGCATTAAATATTGTCATTGTTTTAACAGGCATTGTCAGAGGAATCCATCTGCTTTTTCCCTCCATGCTCATTGATGCCGATGTAGTTGAACTGATAGAGATAAAAAAACAGGCAAGCAGAGGGGCAGTACTACGGAAAAGGGTCATAATACCAGGAATTCCCATGGATGTTTCGATAGTTTCCAGATTAATAAACAATACCGCAATAACCGCTACTATTAACAAAATCATTCCAATAGATGAATTTAGAAAGTACATGGAAGAAGAAAACAAACGCCGAAGCTCCTTTATATACAGCGCTTTGAATGGAGTAGATGCTTTCAGCGTCCCCATACGGTAATTGCTCCGCGAACGGCTTGTAAACAATGCGGAATTGATTTTTATATAAAGTTTTGACAACAAGGCAACAAACAAGGCGAAAGGTATGATAGATATAAGTGCAAACAATCCGAAACTGCCCCAGTCACCATTCGTAAGCGCCGAATGGAGCAGATCTGCGGGAGGGTAGGCATTACTAATGGTGCTTTCTAATATATTGCCAATCTCAGTTAATAGCTGCTCCGGCTCCATATTCACAGAATTAATACTGCCCGATATGCCAATTAACGCAATAAAAAACGCAATGCTCAGTAATATATTTAGTGCGTTTCTATAGCGGAACCGAGCGGACACTGCTGTTATAATTGCTCCTAGAAACATTGCGGCAATCATCGGAAGTAAGGGAGCGAGAAACAAGGTGGCAATCATCATTGCTAAAACAGACACGGAAGCCTTAATTGTTACCGCGAATACAATCATCGAGGGCGCAATAAAAACAAGGCCAAAGAGAAAATTTGTAATATACACTGTAAGCAGCCGGCTGATGATAACAGTGGAGTTATTGACAGGCAGGGACATTACCATGTCGTAATCCCGAAAAGCGAACAGGACATTGTTGCTGATTAAAAACGTGAGAAGCAACGTAACAATTGTACACACCATCAGCATGAGAGATGGAACTATATCTGCCATACCCAATGCCGCTAAGCCGATAGATAGAGCCGTACTTAACACAACACCAAAAATCACCAAAATTAATACGGAAAAACCGATTGCAAGAACCCGCTGTTTTTCTTTTTTCCCGCCATGCCGTATCGCATTGATACCCAATATACCAAGCAGTTGTATTTTTAAAAGCAGCCAACATTTATTCATGCTTAACCACCTCCATGAAAATATCCTCCAGGCTCCTGTTCCCGCGTACTTCTTCTGTTTTACCGCTCGCAATTAATTTGCCGCCCTTAATGATCGCGACTTTGTTGCAGAGCTTTTCTGCGACTTCTAAAACGTGAGTGGAAAAGAAGATCGCGCCACCCTCCTTGCACAACTCTCTCATCATATTTTTCAAATGAAATGCAGCTTGCGGGTCAAGTCCGACAAAAGGTTCGTCCAATACCAAAAGGCGCGGCCTGTGTACAAACGCGGATATGAGAGCCAGCTTTTGTTTCATGCCATGAGAGTACGATGAAATGAGATCGCCAAGATTAGCGGTTAACTCCCAAAGATCGGCATACTTTTTGATACGCGCTTCCCGTTCGGCAGAGGATACGCCAAACATATCGCCTACATAATTCAAATATTGAATTCCAGTCAAAAAATCATACAAATCGGGATTATCGGGGATATATGCGATAACAGACTTACACGCAACAGGGTTTTCTTCTATGGAATTTCCGTCAATCAAAATCTTTCCGCTTTCAAATTCAAGCACACCGACAAGCGAGCGAATTGCCGTTGTCTTGCCTGCGCCATTATGCCCGATAAAACCGTAAATATCTCCGGCCTGTACTGTCAGGCTTAAATTGTCAACCGCTTTCTTCCCACGTGAATATGTTTTAGATAAATTTTTAATTTCCAAAATATTAGCTGTCATGGTCAAAATCCTCACTTTCTTTTTCAGATTTAGTATTGCCTGCCGGTGGTGTGTAAATCACGGCCATTGTGTGCATTTTTCTTTCTGGGGCAGGGGTATTTTTCACATAGGGCCGCATTACCTCTGCTACTTTAAGCGCAAGCTCGTTTAATTCCTCCGGCGTTACACAAATAGGAGCGCTGATAAAGCCGGAGCCATCATGCAAAATGTCAATATCCTGGCGTTTCGCATATTTACTAAACTCTCGCATAAGTGCCATTGTATAATTCGAAAACATTTGAAGATAGCCTTCACCATTATTCTCCGTGACGATTTTATTCACGTCCAGCAAATCTGCTTTCTTGTTTATGGAATAAACCTTCTCAACAACTCCGCGAATCCTGTTTTCTGCAACGATCTCTATAATTTCCGCTTTTACCAGGCGGTTAAGCGTCCTGTATAGTGTGGCCTGCGGGATATCGTTATCTAGTTCCATTAACTGCTTCGCGGTCACTTGTTCCTTTACTTGAATGGCCAAGATGATTTTACTTTTTATAGGGTTTACAAAACAATCCATTATTTCATCAATCATCATAAAACACCCTTTCAATATTATCTATATGATTATATTATCATTATGATACCATTATGTCAAGAGGATTATCGGGCATTACTAATCGGGGTATCTCGCGAGGCAGCGGCTGAATTTAACAAAATCAGTTGTTTTCTTAAATTGTGGATAACTATTATATTGACAATAGAACAAATATAAAATATACTATATATACTAAAAAATTTATTTAGTTCACAAACGAACAAGTATTTTGAGGACAAAAAAACGTAACAATACCGTTGGGGAATGGTGTTTGTGGTATACATTTCAAAAAATAGAGGAGTGATATAATGGATACTAATAAAAACCAGCCGTCTATTGCAGAAACACTTTATATTCCTTTAGCCGCAAGAGCTATGGAAACAAAGCGTGATAATCCTGTTGTTTCCGATCTAAAAGCGTTGGAAATTATCAATCAATTAGATATGAGTAATAAAATCGTTAATGGCGGCGAAATATCAACGCTCGGAATATTGGCGCGTACAATAGTGATTGATGAAGAAGTAAGAAAAAAGTTGGCTTTTAATCCAAAAACAATAGTTATAAATCTTGGCGCGGGATTAGATACGCGGATTTTCAGGTTGGATAACGGTATTTTGAAATGGTATGACCTGGATTTGCCGGAGGTCATAACGCTTAGAAGTCGTTTTATTGAGAAAAATGAACGTATACATTTTGTCTCAAAATCAATATTGGACACTTCATGGATTAATGAAATTGATATTTCGGAAAATAGTAATATTATAATAATTGCTGAGGGTTTACTAATGTATTTTGCCGAAGAAGATGTAAAGCAAATATTTCATAGCCTCTCTGAACGCTTTGCTGGTGCTGATATGTATTTTGATGTTGTACATAGCTATTTTGTTGGTAAAAAGATTAGCAATAATTTTCTTTGGGGTTTGGATAATGCAACAAATATTGAGAAAATACATAAAAGTATTAAATTAGTTGATTCATGGAGTACAGGAAACCTACTTAAAGATCGTCAATCCTTATTTTTTAAAATTATGAATGTACTTCCATCTACACGCAATAGAAGTCAAATATTGCATATCAATATTACAAGGCAAGATAAAGGTCAGGGGGATTAAGTATGCCTAGATTTAGCGATAGTGAAAAAGAGAAAATCCGTCAAAAACTTCTTAATGAAGGAGAAAAATTGTTCGTCACATATGGATTAAAAAAGGTAACGATTGATGATTTGATTAAAACTGTGAATATTGCAAAGGCTTCTTTTTATACTTTTTACGAAAGCAAAGAGTATTTGTATATGGATATTGTACAGGGTATCCAGCAGAAAATTTTTGCGGAGTTAGAATTACTCCTGAACAACAATATCCCTTTATCTAACAAAGAGCGCGCCAAGCAAGTGTTTGCCGTTATGGGCGAATGTATGGCGCGTTTTCCAATACTCGCACAAATTGATTCCTCAACCATTGAAATTATATCCCGCAAAGTTTCAAAAGAACGGATAACAGATTATTACAAGAGCAATTTTGATGCGGCACAATCGTTATATAATCATGGTATCAGATTTTCTTGTGATATTAAAATTGTATCGTTGGTATTTCAATCAATTTACCGAAGCCGGATTAGTTTACAGACCGAAAGTGGTGATATCCAAACTGCCGTAACAGATATTCTTTTGAGTGGGGCAATAGATAGAATGATTATAAATTGATGATTATAAAGCTAACAAATTATATCGTTAGATAACATTTGATATGATGAAACAAATAATATTTGTTAAAAAACGCCTGAAATCAGACGTTTTTAGTGAAACATATGGATTGTGTTATTAAGAATACGAATGCCTTTTGTTATATCAGATAAAGTCAAACTCGAATACCCTATAAGAATTTCCTGACTGTGTTCACCAGTTTTTTTGAGTAAATAATCCTCAACTGGATATATCCTGACACCTTGCCGGGCAATTTCTCTGACTAATTGCTTTGTAAATATTACATTATGGAACTTAACCACCATATGTAGCCCCGTTGCATGTCCCAGAATTTCAAACACATTTGCAAAATGTTCCGTCAATTCATGAATCATGTGGTTTCGGTTTCGGCTGTAATGTTTCTTCATCTTCCAGATGTGTCTTTCCAATTGGCCGCTACGGATAAATTCCGCCAAAGTGTATTGGGTCAGGGCGTCCGTGTGTACGTCGGAATGTGCTTTCAATGTCATGCAAGAAGATAATAATTTATCAGGCAAAATCATAAAACCAAGCCGGATTGCCGGGGATAGTATTTTGCTAAAGGAACCAATATATACCACTCGTTCAGGGTTTAACTCGTAAAGGGAACTTACAGGCTGCCCCTCGTATCGAAACTCGCTGTCATAGTCATCCTCTACAATATAGCAGTCGTTTTCTTCGGCATACTGTATTAAGAAAAGACGCCTTTGGATTGATAATATGCTTCCTAACGGATACTGGTGTGACGGGGTGGTGTAGATAAAGGAAACCTCGCCATCAGGACATAGATAATCGGTATTCATTCCTCGATTATCTGTGGGTACCGGTTCAATCATACAACCAGCTGAAGTAATTACTTTTCGCAAACCCGGATGTGATGGTTCTTCCATTAAAACTTTTTTCTTATCTTTTTTCAGCAGGTTGGAAATCAAAGATAGTCCTTGTGTCGAACCGGAAGTAATAATAATGCGTTCCGGATTACATGATATTCCACGCGAGCGAAACAAATACTGTGCGATTGCTTCCCGTAATTCCCATACACCGAATGCGCCGCAATATCCATAGGCCGTATATGGTAAACTACTGCATGTATTCTGATAGAGCCGCGCCCAATCCTTTTGCGGAAACAAATTCAACGCCGGTACACCAGTTCGAAAATCAATGATGTTGTTGTTATCTTTTTGTTTTTCAGTTTTATACTTCTCGTAAACTTCACGGGCAGGAAGTTTTAGCTCCCTAAGCCCTTCTGCTACCATTGTTCCTGACCCGTGATATGCTTCCAAATAACCCTCGGCAGTCATTTGATTGTATACATCAAGCACCGTATTCCGGGATACGCCTAATTCCTTAGAAAGTGTGCGGGTAGATGGTAACCTTTGACCGGAAACAAGTGCGCCATCTAAAATCATTTTCCTGATTTTATCATAGATTTGCCGGGTAAGCGGCAATTTACTTTCTCTCTCAATCGTTATCCACATAATGATATTTCCTCCCCCAAATGGCTCTATAAGAATGCAATAAAAGTGGTTCTTCATAAACCGCTTTTATGATGATAAAATTATATCATATATTTTCATGATATCAAATAAGAAGTGAGGAAATTCATTCCTTTCCTATCTATTCATCATTTGGGGTTGACGAATTGAAATTATTATGTTTGACTTTAATTAAACCTTTGTTTCGCGGGTGCGAAATAAATAGATCAGTTGGAGGAGTGGGGATGGAGTATTTAACAGCGTCAGAAATGGCAAAGAGGTGGAACGTCACGTCGCGGATGGTAGCAATTTACTGTAAGCAAGGCCGTGTTCCTCATGCGGAGAAGAAGGGGGATCAGTGGCTGATTCCCGCCAATGCGGTTAAGCCATCAGACCACCGGTCAAGGCACAATCATCTATATCCAGAAAAGAATCCGGCAGTCAGTGGTAACCACATTAACCAACAGGATATTGAAAATCAATCCAAAACATTTCGCACCGGAGAAATGTATAAGAACGTAGGTGTTACCAGAGAGACCCTGCGCTATTATGAGGAGCTGGGCTTAATTGCTCCGAAGCGGCAGGGTGATGGGGAGTACAGGGCCTTCAGCATGTATGACGTGGCGCGGTTACTCGCAATCGACTTTTATAAAAAACGAGGATTTTCGCCCGGTGAGCTGCGTGATACCATACAGGGCGCGGATTTATCTGATTTGGTTCAGCAGCTCGACAAAAAGCAGGACAATTTAAATTGCGAGATTGACGCACTGCGCCGCATATCCCATCGTCTGGAAGAAACACGTACGTTTTGTGCCGGCCTGCCTAAAACCCTGGGCCAGTACACCGTGCGAGAAATGCCCCGTTATCAGGTCGTGAGCACCTTCGATGCCGCTACGGATTTTGCCAGCTATCGGGAAAAAGTATTGGGATATATTGAGAGCGATGCCGACCCTTTTTCCAGCATGGCCCGCGTCGTCAGCTTTAATGAGAGCGGGTATATTGGCAGCTCCATGTGTGTTGTGAGGCAGGATAATGGCGGAGAATCCGGAGAGCTGACCTGCCTGATCGACGGGCGGAGCCTGTATACGGTGATTTCCGTGCACAACGATGACAACAGCGTTATGGAAAGTGCCTTTACATCTACGATGAAATGGTGCCAGCAACATGGGGAGAGTGTTCGGGGAGTGGTATACATCTTTACAAAGCTGCTCTTGATGCGTGAAAAACAGGAGCGCAATTATTATGAGGTGTGGGTACCTCTGAAGAATAAATAGAATATGAAAAAAATTATTGACCCGGTTCTTGGAACCGGGCTTATTCTTTTATCAGGAGGTAATGACATAATGCAAAACACCTTAATCATATCGACAAGTTATCAGATTAAAGATACCGCACAGGCGCTGTTTGATTCTCTGGACTCGGAACTACAATCCATTCGGCTACTGGATACGGAGGCGTACAGCTCACACCACTGCAACGGATGCACAAGCTGTTGGCTCAAAACGCCGGGGCGGTGTTCGATAAAAGACGGCTGCGAGGATCTGCTACAAACTCTACTTTGGGCGGACGATGTAATCTTTGCCAGCGAAACTGCTTTGGGCTTTGTGGATTACAAGTGTAAAAACGTGGTGGACCGGCTGCTTCCCTTGATGGCCCCTTATATCGACATAGTGGATGGTGCAGCTCGGCATCGCGCCAGATATCAGAGAAAATGGCGGTTTGGACTATTTTACACTGGGAAACCTGGCAATGACTATCTGAGCTACTGGTTGGAGCGGTTTTCCATAAACTTTTACGCATCGTCCCTCGGTGCATTTCATGAAACACAGAAGGAGGAATTGAAGTATGCGCTATCTTATCATTGATGCCTCTCCCCGAGCGAAGCGGGAAAGCACGACTTCCCTGGTGGCGGATTCTTTTGCCAATGGCCTGCGGGAAAAAGACCACGCCGTGGCTATCATGGAGCTGCGCAGACGTAACCAATGGGAAAAGCTCACATTGGAAATCCCTCATAGTGACGGCGTGATCATTGCAATGCCCTTGTATGTGGAGAACATGCCGGGCCTGCTGTTGGAGTATCTGCAATCCCTGTCGCTGGGAGCGCTGACCGGGGTAGCCTTGGGATACATCATTCAGGGCGGCTTCGGTGAGGCCCACCAGCTTCGCTGCTGTGAGACATACTGTAAAATCGCCTCGCAGCAGCTTGACGCGGATTATATTGGCTGCGCCGTGAAGGGGGATATGTTTGGGCTTGCGACCATGCGCGGAGACAGGTACAGTCGTAATATGCTGGAACGATTTCATCAATTGGGCAGGCAATTTGGTAGCTGCGGCAGCTTTCTTGATATGGACGTGGGTAAGCTCGCCGGAGGCGAGTATTATTCAAAACCAATCCTACTACTAAACAAAGCGCTTAAACCGTTGAGCAAGCTCGCGTGGAACGCCATCGGAAAGAAAGCCGGAGCCAAGGCTCCGCTGGACGCACAACCTCTTCTGGAAAACAGAGAAAGGAGACCATGACTATGTGGAGTCAAGCAGATATTATAAAACGACTTATAAATCATTCTAAGTCATTAAGTTTTTGAAAGAGTGTACTTGAGATTCGTCAAAATTTGTTGTCAAGAAAATTGAAAAACTTGTCAAATTCAATATTCTGTTGGTAAGTTCTTGCAATTACTTGGCAAACTGCTTGACAAATAACCTCCTCGTTGGTATAATTTATTCTATAAATCGGAGGTGACGTCAATGCAATCTGAAGAATTGGTTGCGCTTGCTGCAAAAGTGCAAAAGTTACAATGTGAAATGCAAAACATTGAGGTAAAGGCTGCACATAAAGGCTGTCCTACAAAACTGTTCGATACTTTATCAAGCTTTTCGAATCAGGACGATGGTGGAATTATATTGTTTGGCTTAGATGAAGCGACAGGCTTTTCTATCGTTGGCGTATACGATGCCCATGATTTGCAGAAAAAAGTTACCGAACAATGTAAACAGATGGAGCCAACGGTGAGGGCCCTTTTTACTGTATGTGAGATTGATGATAAAGCTGTTGTCTCTGCGGAGATCCCGGGTGTTGATATCTCAGAATGCCCTGTTTATTATAAAGGCGTTGGGAGAACTAAGGGCTCTTACGTCCGGGTTGGTGAATCTGACGAACATATGAGTGAATATGAAATCTATAGCTATGATGCTTTTCGAAAACGTATCAGGGATGATATCCGCAAGGTTGAAAGTGCAAAATTCTCTCTGTTCGACCAAGAACGAGTTGAACGATATCTTGACACTGTTAAAAAAGAGCGCAGAAACCTCTCTGAAAATGTTTCCGATGATGAAATATTGGAACTCATGGGAGTGATGTCCGATGGTATTCCGACTCTGGCAGGTGTCCTGTCATTTTCAAAATACCCACAGGGATACTTCCCACAGCTATGCATAACCGCTGTTGTTGTCCCCGGCACAGAACTCGGAAGTCTTGGCAGTGACGGAGAGAGGTTCATTGATAACCAGCGCATTACAGGAGCCATTCCTGAAATGATTGATGCTGCCGTTGATTTCGTAAGGCGCAACAGCCGCAATAAAACCATTGTTGACGATGATGGCAAACGCAGGGATAAAATAGAGTACCCGATAAAGGCCGTTCGTGAAGCGGTATTGAATGCTTTGGTTCACCGGGACTACAGCATTCATACAGAAAATGTTCCCATTCGCATTGAAATGTACAGAGACCGTATGGTAATTATCAACAGTGGCGGTCTTTACGGAAAAATCTCCATTGATTCTCTTGGCAAGGTACACCCGGAAACAAGAAATGCGGCTCTTGCAAATATTTTGGAGATTTTAGGAGTGACCGAAAACAGGTATTCCGGTATTCCGACCATTCTTTATGAATTCAAGAATGCAGGACTTCCATCACCTATATTCGCAGTACACCGAGGAGAGTTTTTCGTTACTTTTAAAAACAATATTTATAATGATGATACAAAACCAGATAAAAAGGATATATTGGCTTCAATTCTTGATTTCTGCAGTATCCCGCGAACAAGAGCAGAGCTTGAAAAGTTTACAGGTTATTCAAGGTATTATACAATGTCAAATATTGTACAGCCCTTGATTGACGATGGTTTATTGAAACTCACTATCCCTGATAAGCCTAAAAGTTCAAAACAAAAATATATAAGAACTTAAACATTGCCCGACACGATTTATTTAGATGAACTCGTGTCGGACTTTTTGAATTATCTACAGTTATTCATTTCGACTTTTTTGACTGCATTATGCCTTGCTTTGTCAAAATATAAATTATGTTTTAATCATATCGAAGATTGACCCAAAATGCTAAAACCATTACCAGGCGCAACTTTGGTGTCATACCGGTCTTTTCTTTTCCCTCGTTTCATCTAATTAGATTTACTATTGTACTACTTATATAATAATGTCTCCAGTATTTCAACCTTACAATGTGAATCACTTTTTAAATCAAGCTGATACGGATTAGAATTTACCATTAATATGATTTCGCTGATCGTACCATTAATATAATTAAATGGTATATCAAACATTTGTATCCCCTTTTGGTAGTCTGAAAAACAAACCTGACCAATTTCTGTTTCATTTCCATATGTATCCCTAACCTTAATCGTTAAGGCCAATACATTGCCGTCAATAAAGTTAAGTTTCATTTTTAAATTCGTAGGATTTGTAACTTGCTTCTGAAGATTTCCTGTTAAATAGGCCCAGGCGTCATTTCTTTCATAACGATATACCATCGTGGCAGAGCCGTTACTTTCTAAAAAATACTGATCCCATGCCGTATCCGTGCTCCAATTCACATATCCACTGTCATTATCTAAGCCTTCTTCAAAACCTCCGGAAATATCAATTTTTGTATATTTAAAGCTATCGTATTCAGCAGACAGAGGAACTACATTATTAAATGGATTCAACCAAGTATCTACACCTATGCCAGGCCATACATTCATCATAATTTTACCCGGGGTAGAAGGGATATTCCTTGTTGCAGTATATACCGGATATCCATCAACATACCATGTGATTGAATTTGGAAGCCATTTAAAACCATATGTATGAAAAGACAGCGCTGCATCAAAGCCTAAATCATATAAATATTCATGGTCTCCAACGCCATCGGTATAATAATTAAACTGTACTTTAGTTGTATCCTTTCCTAAGAATTCAATATCAATCTCGTCCCATGGGTTCCCGTCGACAGGTCCTGTGTAGGTGAATAAGGAAGATACCACCCCATCATTTTTAATTGGCTTCATTCTTACTTCATACATACCATAATGAAAAAAAGCATTACTACGATACTCTGCACCAGACCATCTGGTTGTACTATTTGAATAATCATTTTTAATCGAGAGATACATATTGTTATTACAAAAATCTACATTCCCACTTCGCCAGGTACAGTTAAACATTCCCCCATTAGACCAGCCATCCGCAATTTCCATTTTAGAACTGTCATGTGAGTTAAAATCAAGTTCAAAAACATTATCTGTATACAGCGCATCCTCTGCAGAGGCTTCTAATACATTACACTCAGGGAAAATTACACCTCCAACAGTCATACACAGTATTAACACAGTGACAATTATTCTTTTTCTTAATATTTTCATAAATATAAAGTCCTCCTTTAAATATGATTGCTATATTTCATGACTATTATATCAATGCTAAAGAAAATATAATATAAAATCCTTGCCATTTTTATCAAATTTATTTCATTAGTTTCCAAATATATTCAAAAAATTTGAAATCTGAATAAAGTTATTTTACCGCCAGTTTCCATAAAAATAATAAATTTATGCTGTCATCTTCATCAATAATGATTGCTAAATTGTAAAATATATGCCATAATGGCAATATATTATATATGGGGGATAAGATGTCAATGAGTCTACAAAAAGAATGGAATCTACGTGAATTAGCAGAAAGTGAATTATCAACCATACACCGGGCATTGGAGGAAGAATATTCCTTCTATCAGGCTGTAAAAACCGGTGATATAGATTATGTCCGTTCAAATTGTCAACAAGAAACCTTTACAAACCCGGATGGCATGGGTCTTCTATCCAAAAATCCCTTGACAAATATAAAATATCACTTTGTAATTACCGTTGCAATGGTAACAAGACATTGTGTTGAAGCCGGCATGGAATTAGAACAGGCATATCGGCTAAGTGATTTTTATATATTAAAAATGGATTCCTGTATAACCATCAATGCAGTTTCAAAGCTTCATGACGATATGGTGTTAGATTTTACCGAGAAAATGTTACAACTCCGGAAAAAAGCAATAATGTCAAAATCAATTGTGTTATGTACCGATTATATCTACAATCACATTCATGAAAGAATTACGGTTAATAATCTTGCAGAATATTCAAAACTGACTGCCAGCTATCTGTCACGTCTTTTTAAAAAGGAACTTGGCATATCCATTAGTGATTACATACGTGAAAAGAAAATTGAGAAAGCTCAAAATTTATTAAAATATTCAGATTTTAGTTTGATCGAAATCGCTAATTATTTAGCTTTTTCATCTCAGAGCCATTTTATTCAAATCTTTGAAAAGCAGGTTGGTTTTACACCAAAAAAATATCGTGACAAATACTATCGTACTACCTGGTAATTTATATCCTATTTTGGGCTATATCATGCAGGGTGTTTCAAACATAAATCAATTGAAACACCCTTCTTTCCTACCCTTCCTCTGATATCACAATACGATTTATATCAAGACCCTTTCCCCGTAAAGTTAATTTGATATAATGGTTTTTTCCGATAATATTTCCAAGCGGTATAGCCTTATAAACACACTCTCCTCCGGTTCCCTGAAATGTGATTTCTCCTCTATAAATGTTATCCATATATATAGATACAGGAAGTTGTGCCAGTTCTCCAAGATTTGACTTAGCCTCTATTGAAAGGTTATAAGGACGACTTGCCGTGGTTATTATCCCAAAATTTATTTCACTTCCTGAAAAATCCATGTTTTGTCTGTCAATTATGATTTTTCCAGTTGTCCTATCAATATCAAAATAACATATTTCATCAGGTTCAAAATCATCCTGCTTAGTTTCCCATGATTCTTCCTCATCAGTACGGCACAGTTCACGAAGCATAGCCGGTGACTCCATAATAAAATTCAAAATATTTTTTGCACTTCTCTGCAAATCACAACGCTTGATTTCACCACTTTGTAACTTTATCTTTACATTGTCTTTGTCCATTTCATCTCTGGTATCAGCACAACACATATAAATATCATTTTGTGCAATTACCATCGGGGCTCTATTGTTCTTCTCTGCAATTTCACCTTCCCAATTGGCTGTGCCCCACCAATCCGTCATAACAATCCCTCTATAACCCCAATCCTTTCGTAAAATACTAGTACATAAATCAAAATTTCCGGCTGTCCAAATCCCATTGACTGGTCCATATGTAGTCATAATTGATTTCGCATTTCCTTCTTTGACTGCTATTTCAAATCCTTTTAAATAAATTTCACGAAGCGCTCTCTCAGATACAACAGCCTCTACAGAGCATCTTTCCTGCTCCTGATTATTTGCACAAAAATGCTTTATTGTACCTGTCACGCCTGCTTCGTGCATTCCATTTAACTGGGCCACACACATATTTCCTGTTAGAACCGGATCTTCAGATATATATTCAAAGTTTCTGCCATTCAAAGGGTTCCTGTGAATATTAATGCCAGGTCCCAACAATGTATCAATTTTATACCTTCGCATCTCCAATCCTACCATTCGAAATAATTCATTGACCAATGCCAGATTATAAGTACACCCTAATGCCGTTCCGTTTGGAAGCGAAAATGCCTTTGTTCCACAATCCATACGAATTCCGGAAGGTCCATCTGCGCAGCAGACAACAGGAATACCCAATTTACGCAAACGCTCTGTTAATCCACCAAAGGCTCCTGCCGTTCCAGGGGTTACCTTTGAACTGCACATCCCTTCTCCCCTGAAAATACACATCAAATCAACATCTGATAATTGTGCCACAAACTGGTTCATTGCTATTTTTCCATCAAACACATCTCCAAGATAATAACCCTGGTTTCCGATATAAGGAATCTCATTTTCCCGGAAGCGATCGATTTTATCAATTGGGCTAATGGTGCGCAATGGCACCGGCTCCATTTTGATCCGGTAGCTTCCATTTTCAATTTTCACAGCCTTATATCTTTCAAAGGCCTCAATTGGTGCACATGCTTCTTCCAACTGTTCTAAAACCTCTGCTGTCTGTCTGAAGCTTCCACAATAAACTGCTGTTCTTACATCCGAACCAACATAAATCTGATATTCACCCTCCTCTAAAAGCAAACAAGATTTATTACCGGTAATCCCGGCATCATCATAAGATGCAAAATAAGATTTCTGACAATTAACCGTCAATTCTTCTATCTTTCCAGGCAGGATTACTCCGGATTTCTCAAAACCGGCTAATACACGCTTTGGTTTTCCAAGCTCTCCCTGTGGTGCCTCTACATATACTTGTATCACCTCTTTTCCTGCTGCTTTTCCAGTATTTGTTATCTTTACACTAACCCTTATCTCATCCTTTGTAACCTCTTTTACTCTTGCCAAGATGTCAAATTTTGTGTATGACAGCCCAAATCCAAATGGAAACTGTACTTTATCTTTTGCACATGTTTCAAAATAGCGATACCCTACATAGATATCTTCTTTATAATAGTTCTTTTTCTTATCTCCAAAATATCCACTGCTTGGATAGTCCTCAATATGATAGGCAATCGTATCCGTTAGCTTTCCACATGGATTCACCTTCCCGGTCAATACATCCAGTACCCCGTTACCGCCTTCCTGACCACCTTGCCATACATACATAACTGCAGATGGCTTATATGCTTCAACCCAGCTCATATCAAGGATATTACCGACATTTAGGAGTACTACTGTACGTTTGAATTCCTTGCACACTTCGGAAATCATCTCTTCTTCAATCTGTGTCAGCAAATAACTTCCTTCCTCTTTTTTGTTATCCTGATCTTCCCCTGCCGTCCTGCCAATAATTATTATAGCAACATCTGCTGCTTTCCCAGCCCGTACAATATCATCCGAGAGTGGCATTTCTTTTTGGGACCATGGTACGGTTCCCCAGCCATGTCCTTCATCAATCGGATTCTTCTCAATCCATTGTTCATAAATATGTAGTAGAGATTCTTCTAAAGCAATACTTTCACATGCCCTTAATGCATCCAGAATACTGACCACATATCTTGTATTTACCAATCCACCGGAACCTAGCCCACTCTTATAATAATGAAATGCACAACGGCCAAAAACTGCCACTTTATCGCCTTCCTTGAGAGGAAGCGTATCATTCTCATTTCTAAGTAAGACACAACTTTCTGCCACTGTCTGGCGGGCAATTTGTGCATATCTTTCTAGATTTAATAAATTCTGAATCATCTATTTATTTCTCCTGTCTCATACCAATTGCTTATACCTTTTATCAATTTTGTGGTATGATAAACCATCTATTTTTTTAAAATACTGATATCACTGATTTCCACCGTGGATAAAGGTGTATCTACGTCCGAGATTTTCCCCATTGAAATCACAAAATCAATAGCAGAATCACTGACTTTATCCTGACCTACGGTAATTGTTTCAATTACTTCTTTTTCAATATCTTTTTCCAGGTTGATATCTGCTCCCCCATACCAATCATACGATTGATTCAACAGTGCAAATTTTATAGTTCTAGTCTCGGTTGATTTCACTTTAAACTTCACTTCATAGGAAGCTCCCTGTTCTAAATACAAGCCGCTCTGCTTTAACTGCACATGCCAGTCCTGCTCTCCAGCATTGTCAATATGACAAACTGCCTTTCCATCCGAAAAATCTATCGTTGCTTCGCCTGGCGGCGTAACAGCCGTTGTCCAGTCTGCTCCCCCATTTGCAAAGTCTTTGTTTTTAACCAATTCTGTTCCAGCCGGATTTTCCTCTTGCTCAGGAGCATCTACTTCTTTTAACTTAATATTATCAATTACTACTGTATGCTTAGCCATAATCTGTATCCCATCTACCGCCCCCATTGAGATACTAAATATAGCAGCCGGATCTGTTGCACTTGTCATCTGGAATGTTGTTTTATATGTTTGGTAGTCACTTGTAAGCTCAATTTTCTGTGTTCCGGAATATGGTGTCCAATCATCATCTACGGAGCCATCTCTCTGTAAGGCATACATCATCTTTCTATCCAATGTAGATTTGGCATCCAGGCTAATCTCATACCATTTTCCATTTTCCATTTTAATATTATTCTGTTTCAACTGGATTTTCCATTCCGCATCTCCAGTATTACTAATATCAATGCAGAAGGCATTGTTTTCATTCAGGCTGTCCACAACATAACTTACATCACTTAGTGTATATGCATATACTTCGTAACCAGTCATTCCGTTAGAGAAATCACCGTTAATAAGCAGAGCATCTTCCTGTATACGGACGTTATCAATATAGATTGTACCTGCTGCCCCAAGTAAAAACTGAAGCTCAGTTCCGTTGATCCCTTCTCCTGTATCAAATGTATACTTGTAAGTCGTTTTTTTCGTAGTCAATACACTTTCATATGTCTGACCTGCCACCAATGTCTGAATCGTCTTCTTGTCATCCGCGTAAGCGTCAAAACTTAAAACATATCTCTTTCCACTTGTAATTGCAATCGGCGTCTGCTTAACGATAACCTGATCTAGTCCGGCAGTATGATTGGGTACAGTCACTTTCAACTCACGTATATTGTTTATATTTGTTACAACTACCTGGGCACCATCACATTGATTATCAATAACCCAATAATCCAGCCGGTCAATCCCTTGTTGAAATTCCCCATTATAAACATAGTTCCCATCCGGCAATACGCCTTTAACTTCTTGTGGTGTTTCTGCACTTCCAATTCTCTCCAGCCTTACATTACTAATAACGACCTCTGCAATTGAATTCTGATTGCCCAGATTGAATTCTACCCTTCCATTCGTATCACTGCTATCCACGATATCAAATTCATAACTATATCTCTTATTTTCCGTTGTTAATGTTAAGGAGGTATCAGCCAGATAACGTTTATATCCCTTATCAGGTGCTGTAACGGCTGTAATCATAGTACGCGGCTCTGACGCATAAGCATCAAATGAAAGACGATAGCGGTACCCTTGAATCATTGGTAATCCTGCCTCTACCACTTGAACGCTATAATCTAAATTCCCTGCATTTGTTGTTTTAATATGTAATGCGTTTTCAAGAATTTCCGCCGTGGCAATCCCGCCTCCAGCAAGAAGTAACTTCCAATTCTCATTATCATCCAGAGGCTCTTCGACTGAAAAATCTCCGTTTATAATATAGTTTCCTGACGCATCCGGTTCTCGAAATTCCAGTTCTTTCACAGGTTTTGATACATTTTCATCATAACTTTCTTTCTGGAATACTTTTACATAATCAACCCGTAATTCAGCATTTTCATCAAAACGAGTTGTCGCATCCGGATTACCCGGCCAGTTTCCTCCAACTGCCAGATTTAAAATCATATAAAATTGTTGATCATACGGCGCCGGATATGTGACTTCTCCATACCCTGGTTTTTTTGTAAACCAATCATTTTCGGTATAATACAGATGCCCATCTACATAAAAACGGATTTCATCCGGTTCCCACTCACATGCATATACATGAAATTCACTTGCAAAATCTCCATCATTCAAAGTATAGCTTCCTTGGCTTTGGGTATGTGGTTCTCCAAAATGAAGTGTTCCATGTGCTTTATTTGTCTCATCCCCAAGCACTTCCATTATATCAATTTCACCACATTTGGGCCATTGTCCATAAAGGTTCTCATCTGTCGGCATCATCCAGAATGCCGGTAAGAAACCTTTGCCGCTTGGAACCTGTGCCCTTACTTCAAACCGGCCATATTTATAATCGTGTTTATTCTTTGTATTAATTCTTCCAGATGTATAACTGGTACCATTTTCATCTTCTGTTTTAATTGCTTTGATTACAAGATTACCATCTTTTACAAAAATGTTATCTGACGAATCTACATACTTCTGCAATTCATTATTAACCCAGCCTGGTTCGTGATATTCATAATTCCAATCAGTCATATTCAACTCATTTCCATCAAAATCATCTTCCCAGACAAGTTTATACGGATTTTCCCAGGGTGTATCCTCTGCAAAGCCAAATGTCAGTATGAAATCATCCACGTCCTGCTCCGGCATGCTAAAGGTAAATTTATAGGTGTCGTCCAGCTTTTCACCGAATGCCGCCTTTTGGGTCCGCGAGTTTGATAGAAGGCCCACCTTTGCAGAAGTCAGGTCAATGATAAATTCACCGGATTTTTCCGCCGCACCTGACAGGGTAACGGCGGCCATGACCGTTTCGCCTGCCGCAAGAGGCGAGGCTTTGTCAAAGGTCACGGTTGCGGTCACGCCATTCACAGTGATTGGATCGGGTGCATTAAATTTATAGGTTACAGGCTCAGCCATATTGCCGTTGTCCAAATCATAGGTAACCTTTGCCGTAATCGTGCGGGAAACTCCGTCAACAATTGTGGTTTGGCTAACAGCGAAGTTCTTTGTGTTGGCAGCGGCATAGGTGGAAATAGACAGCGCCGCGATCGATAGGATAAGGACGGCGCACAAAAGCTTTAAAAAATATTTTAACAACACCTTTCTTTTAGATACAGCCAAAGCGGCTAGTCCCCCCGCCGCAATCAATCCTGCCAGTACCCACGGCCATATGTTCGAACTATCCCCTGTTTTTGGTGAGCTTCCTGCTGCCTGTGGTGAGCTTGCTGCTGCCTGAGGCGAACCAGTTTTCTCTGCAGCCGCCACAAGCGACAGCGTACATGTTTCACCCGCTGCAAGGCTTGCTATGGTCAGGTTTTTTTCGCCTGAGGAAAACGTAAGTCCATCGGGCAGCTGCACTTCCAGGTTTACATTGCTTACATCAAAGTCGTTGGTGTTGGTCACTTTCGCGGTCACCTTGACCGCTTCACCACCGGTGTATTCGCTCTTGTCGGTAGTGAGCTCCAGCGTCAGCCCATCCTGTGTACTGCTTGCCGCCAGTGCAGTCACAGGCATCATTAAAAGGCATAATATCAATACCGGTAATATAGACAAGGTTTTCCCTATTGATTTTTTCATGGTGTATTCCTCCTCAAAGTAGATAGTGCTTCATCTAAGTTATCCCTTCACACTTCCAAGCGTTACCCCTTGTACAATAAATTTAGAAAGGACTAAATAAATAATTATCACAGGAAAAATCGAAAGTGCAATCATCATATATAATTGACCCATATCAAATTTTGTGAAATCCGCACTTCTAATATAGGCAATCCACAATGGTAAGGTCTTTTTTTCAGCCTTAGTTAATATTAATGATGGTGTAAAATAGTTATTCCAGCTTGCTACAAACCCAAAAATAGCCTGTACCGCCAATGCCGGTTTCATCATTGGCATAACTATTCTATTGAAGGTACGAAATTCGTTTGAACCATCTATTCTGGCTGCCTCTACAATTTCCAGCGGCAACGAGCTTTCCATATACTGCTTCATGAAGAAAAAGCAGGCCGGTGCTGCAATTGCAGGCACAATTAACGGAATGAAACTATCTTTTAAATTCATTGCCGTAACCAATTTTACAAAACCAAGGGCACTAATCTGTGTCGGGATTGTCATTATAAGCAAAATAAAGTTAAAAGCAAATTTCCTTAGCTTAAAATCATAAGCATGTATTGCATATGCCGTCATTGCCGAAAAATATACTGACAATACAACTGTTGTTGTTGATACAAAAAGACTGTTAAGCATACCCCGTACAATCAAAATCGTTGAATTATCTAATACATTTATTAAATTTTTTATTAAATAATTCCCGGGATATAGCGAAAATCCTTTTTGAATGTCAACATGCGCCCTTGTTGCATTAATGAGTAACATATAAAAAGGTGACAAACAAATGATTGTTAAAGCAATTAATGCAATATAACAGATTAGCCGCTTGATATTTAATCTAAACAAACTCCCCCCGCTATCTTTTTTCATCCTTTATCACCTTGCCCTTTCTGGCCTGTTAATGACTTAAACACACCAATGCTCAGTGCACCTGTAATTATAAAAATAATGACTGAAAGTGCTCCGGCCAAACCATAGTTATTATTAAACAGGTGATTATTTAAATACATAATCAAGGTCATCGTCGTTCTATCCGGTCCACCTATACCATTGGTTAAAATCTGTGGGATATCGAACATCTGTAAACCGCCAATTAGTGATGTAATCATTACATATGTTAAAATCGGCTTTAACAACGGCATAGTTATCTTAGAAAATATCTGAAATGAAGTTGCTCCATCAACTTCCGCCGCTTCAAATAATGCCGGATCAATCCCCATCATTCCTGCCATCAGCAAAATTGTTGTATTTCCAAACCACATTAAAAAGTTCATCATTGCAATCAGCCCTCTGGCCCCTATCGCAGATGACATAAAATGAAACGGCTCATCAATAATGCCCGAATCCATCAACAGCATATTGATGGGACCGTTATTGGAGAATAATGCAAAGAACAGCATCGATAGTGCTGAAGCCATAATCAAATTTGGCATATAAATGATGGTTTTAAAAAATCCTGCACATCTTAATTTTAATCGTATATTGGTAAACCATGCTGCCAAAAGTAAAGAGACAGCTATTTGCGGTACAAAACCGAGTATCCACATAATTAATGTATTCTGAGTATATTTAAGCAAATCTCCTTGATTAAGCAGCTTTATGTAATTATCAATGCCCACGAAAGTCGGTCCAATCATTTTCAGGCCAGACATATAATTTTCAAAAAAACTATAGTAAAAAGTTGATATCATAGGTATCAACGAAAACACTCCATAGACTAAGAAAAACGGTATAAGAAATATATAGCCCCATTTGGAATAGCTCACGTGCTTACCCTTTTTTACATTTAAAGCTTTCACAGTTCCCCTCCTATTTCCAGATAAATCTTATAAAGCAAAGGGACGCAAGTCCCTTTAGCTAAATTATTTTGTTAACTCAGGATATTTTTCAAAGGCCGTTGTATAAAAGTTATCCAATGCTGTCTCTCTATCAACATTTTCTTCAAAATACTCATGCATTGCCTGTTGGAAGGACTCGTTCAATCCCTGGTCATAATCACTAATATTACTCATATCAATTTTCTTTGCTGCCTCTGCGAAAAGAGCGATGTGATTTTGTCCGCCTAAGAAATCTGAAGCATAGTCACTGTCTGCTAATTCTCCCATAGCCGCTTCGCTATTTGTATAATCTTGTGTATCCAATGTAATCTGTTTCATTGTCTCGGCATCACAGGTTAATCTGTACATCAAATCTTTAATAAAAGGTGTATCATCTGTACCTTTTGCGGCGCAAACCCATGTTCCTCCCCAATAATAAGCCTGTGGGCCTTCACACACCGCATAATCACCATAGATACCATTACCTACTGCTGGCTCGCTGTCAGCGTCTGCAAGAGAATTCCCCAACAGTGTGAAGTTAATACCCCAGGTTGAATAGAAAAATCCGAAAACTTTTCCATCAGGTCCCTGGTCCGCACTCCATTCAGGTGCCCACAGAGTCGTTCTGTTATTAAACCTCTCATCGGTATACATCTTCGTCTGCTCAACCCATTTCATGATATTATCATCAATAACAATTTTTGTATCGTCTACCCAAGGTTCAGATACATTATTTGAAAATGTTCTAAAAGAATCATCATAACCGGAAAGCATAAAATAACCTGCATCTTTCATTTTCTTTGCTACATCGTCAAATTTATCCCAATTGCTTAACAATTCCTGTACTTGTGCCGGGTCATCAGTACCCAAAACTTCTTTTGCAAAAGAACGTCTGTAGGCAAATAAACCTGGTGTTGCCTGCCATGTCGTTCCTTTTTGAACACCATCAACAGTAACAATATCTTTCGTATATTGATACTGATCTGCTAAATCTGCCTCTGTCAATCCTACATCGCCAACAATATCAAGTGCATATTCAGATTTAGTGTATTTACTCGCATTATCTGCTTCTACCAGGAATATATCTACCTTGTCATCTTTTGCTGCCGATTCCTGTGCCTGCAAAGCTGCATCCAGATTGTTCTGGTAAGCATTATTTTCATTAGCTACAATGATAAAGTTAACCTTTACCCCGTGCTTTTCTGCCAGATCAGTTGCATAAGCCTCATAAAGGCTTTTAAATTCATCATTCCAGGAATAAATATTTACAACCTGATCCTCCTTTGTTTCTCCAGCTTCTACTGTTGAAGCAGGCGTTTGTGAACTTCCTGAAGTTTCTTTCTTTGTAGAATCATCTGAGTTTGTACATCCTGTCAGAATCAGTACCACCATACTCATTACAAGCATAACACTTATTATCTTTTTCATAATTGATACTCTCCTTTTTCCTTTAATATTACATGCTTTGTTTCTATGTAAGGCATATTATATCTGCATTATGATGTCAAATATATAAAATTAGTTAAAAAAATATCAGATCTATAACCTAACTGACTATGTACATTCAAAAGGGGCTGCCAACAGCACCAATGAATCAATGCCAGCTCCTGACAACCCCCGGCTATCCTTAAAGGGCATCGGCGAAGGGCAAAGCCTGATCTGCAGATAAAAAACGACCGGAACTTAAATATGCCCGGCCGCCCTACTTGTGTTACTTTGGCAACAACCTGCTTGCCTTTTCACAGACTTCATATATCTCATCATATTTTACATCAATCAGTGGCTCAGCCTTTTGGCTTCTTTTTAAGCTCAATGCTTTATAAACGAAATACGGAAGAATCCAGCTGACTATACCGGGCAATCCGAAAATCACGCACAGTAATATGTTAGGAGGTTCGGCAATAACAGCAAGCACAGAGCCTGCCATAAAAGCACAGCCAATCAGACCAATGATGAGTGCGCCGATAGTTGCACAAGTCGTCTTGGATTTTTCCAAAGCCACGATCTCACCCACACAGGCATCAAATTGACGCTGCAGGCGAGTCAATTCTGTTTTATTCAATATCTTCCGGTCACGTTTGAACTTTAAGGAACTGGAATTGATCCCGGTAACCACACCAGATTTTTCATCCAGCTCCCAGCCAAAATTCTGATAACCATCTGCATAAACCGATTCCATATCACGGTCAACCGTGACGTCTTTATATTCGTAACCAACAAAGTCCCTTGATTTGTTTGTTCCGTTCATTTTAGAGCCTCCTTTTCCATCCATGTCATGGTTTTTATTTATCATTATGTTACACCTCTTTTTTATTTTACTTATGTTTTCTTTGAGGAATACTAAGTCAAAGAGGATACACGTAATCCGCTTCGCTTAGAAGCGGGGGACTTCCTTAGGAGGTTAAAAAGGCAAGTGATCAAACATTGAGATGCACCGTAAAAATAGAGCCTTTTCCTACTTGACTTTCCACCGTGAGTGTTCCGCCGATCTTTTCGACAATACGGTACGCAAGGGCTAATCCCAAGCCATTTCCTTCCTTGGAGTGAGAGGTATCTCCCTGATAAAACTTATCGAAAATATGCTTGATGGTTTCATCACTCATTCCGCATCCGGAGTCCGAAACTGAAACGGTAATTGTATTTGTGTCGGACGTTTGCTTTAATACAATTTTACCACCAGGCTCGGTGAATTTGATAGCATTGGACAGCAGGTTATTCCAGACAATCTCCATCATACTTTCATCAGCCGTGATAACCGCCCGATCCTCAATATCCACCTCAATTTCGATATCTTTCTTTTCCCACAATGACTCAAACTGCAAGAAACAATCGGCCAACTGGCGGCATAAATCATATGGCTTAACAGTAGTTTCGATTGCCTGGCTGTCGAGCTTGGTAATCTTAAGAATATTGGTAATCAATGCTGAAAGCCGGTCTGTATATTCTATAATGATATCCTTGTATTCCTCCTGGGTAACGGCTGCGAGATTTTCTTTTTTTAATAAGGTTGTATAGTTTTTTATGACCGCTAGGGGTGTTTTTAGTTCATGCGAAACATTGGACACAAAATCGTTTTTTAATGTTTCTATGCTGCCAAGCTCAGCCACCATTTTGTTAAAATCCAAAAACATGACGTCAATATAATCATGCTTATCAATCGTATGGATGGGTTCGACATAGATTGAAAAATCACCCTCGGCTACCTTTTTTGTCGCCTCACTGAGCTTTCGCATAGGCCTGTCGTATCCATCTTTTATCTGCCAATTCGTTATGGATGCAAATATAGCTGCTACTATCGCCCAATAGATCATAATGATAGCTACTTGAATAAATTCATTCATGGATCGATAGCCGGGAAAAACGATAATTCCCACTTGTATTCCCACAAGAAGCAACATCATGCAATAAGTAAGGACTGTTTGTTTCCAGCTTATTTTCTTTTCCTTAACACGAACATCACTTTCTATTGGCTTTCTTTTTATCATGACAAAACCGCCTTGTAACCCAGGCCATGTACCGTTACAATTTTAAAGCTGCCACAGGCTGAAAATTTATCGCGCAACTTTGTGATATACACATCCACTGCACGAAGGCTGGTTTCACTGTCCACGCCCCAGAATTCGTCCATCAACTGGGAACGGGAAAAGGTCTTTTTGGGATAAGACAGAAGCTTAAATAGGATATTGAACTCTCTTACGGTGATGGGAATCTCTTCATCGTCAATTGTTGCCGACATCGCATCGGCATCCAGCATCAGGTTTCCAACGGTCAGAGTCTTGCTCTCCATGATGTTGGCTCTGCGAAGCAATGCGCAGGTACGCAGGACCAGCTCATCCAAGTCAATGGGCTTGACCATATAATCGTCAATACCGGCACGGAAGCCTTTCTGTTTGGATGTAATATCATCACGGGCAGTCATGAATAGGATCGGTATAGTTTTGTTGATGTTACGCACCGATTCGGCAAACTCATAACCGTCAATATCCGGCATCATGATGTCCGAGATAATCAGGTCGAACATGGAATTATACATGGTATCATACGCATCATGGGCATTAAGGCAGCCCTTTGCGGTATACCCATGGTCATTCAGATAGGTACATACAATTTGATTCAGCTTCGCGTCGTCTTCTACAACAAGAATATTAATCATAAGATTTTCCTCCATTAGTCGGCCGTTTTTTTTAGTATAACAGATAAATGTTTGAGAAATTTTTCCGCATCTTTTGGAATCACCCAAGAGCGACCGAATCGCAGCACACCGGCTATGCGGTTTTGCCGGCATGTAATCATCCATGAAAGCGCCTCCTTATTTGTCATAAGAATATTGTATGTGAATAAACGAACAATATCAATCCCAAAAATCGACTTGTTGATTTTTGTTACAAGCCGGCCTCATTTCCTGTCTCTAGTTTTACAGTACATCCATCTGAGCTTTTACATTTTGCACTATGTGACGTTTACATCATACACTTTCTGGCTAGGTTCAGGATTTAAGGTAACTATACTTGCAGAATGTATTACATAAACTTCCGAATTCTGTGGTACTTGGAAAAATTTTTCCAAGGAATCATTATCCGTGACATCACCAATTACAATCTCTGCTTCTTTTGGAATATACTTTGCTGCCGGATCGCCTTTTAAAACTAATGCCCGCACCTTTTCTCCTCTTTGGATTAATTCTCTTGACACATTGCTTCCCAGAAGACCTGCTGCTCCGGTCAATAAGTAAATTCTATTATTCATTTCATTACACTCCTTTGTATATGTTTATTTGATAACCTTATTATGCGATAAAGATGTTTTTGAATTGTCAGAGAAATGTTTACGAAATATTAATTAACATCATACAAAGAATTTTTTTATAATTATACTTTTAATCACAACTATATTACCCTTCCCTATGTAATAAAACTACTTAAGATTTATCAGACAAAATTATTTCTTCCGGCTTCTGACAAAAGCGACAATACCAATCAATCTACTACGATTGCTACAATAGCTCCTGTACTCATATCCTTCGCTCCTTCCTGGTATGCTTGTGCTTTATTTGATAAATATTAACTGTGTTATTTTTTTATACTATTATATTGCATTATCCCCCATTTCCCTATATAATTAAGATAAATGCAGCAAGGATGTTTCGTTTAGGAAATGTCCTTGCTGCATTTATTTTAAAGGAGGTTATACCTATGTTTAATTCTACAAATATCACCTGTCAGCTTTATATACCACCAAAATATTATATTCAGCTAGAGGCCAGTATACAACAACTTTTTGAAAGTGATGACTTAGGTTTCTATTATTCCGAATTTCCAGCAGTTGTGGCCGTTGACAGCTATCTAGGTGAATATCTTGTGGCTTACTGTGAAATTACACTTATCATGGGGAATCCAAAGTACCAACTAAGCGAAGAATGCAATCTTCAATGCGAACTCTTGAAATTAGGACAGGAGGAACATGCATTTAATCTGCTAATTACGATCAGATATCCGGGAGTACAAGATAACTTTTATGATATTTTAGTATTCAAAGAAAGAGAACAGCTTTTGGGGTTCTATTCTTTCGAATTATTAGGTGACCAAACTATGTTCTCTACTGAATAATTGAAAGTAAATAGTGTGAAAGAAGAGCACTTTTACCATCCTAATCCCCATGTCTGCTTTACCCACATCCACTATGAGAAGCACAATTAGTGCAGCCTGTATCTGGTCTGTATAGTTTATTCGGTATGCTTTTTATTTGACAGCTGCCGAATGAATACTCATATACCCACCCATCGCTATCCAGTATATCTACTCCTCCCTCCCGAAAGACAATCTCTACAGGCACCATTTCAAATTTATCTATATCTAAGAAACTTCTTCTTCGCTTAGGAAGTATCTGTATATTCGTATTTTCGTTATCTATAATCTCAAATCCTGACCTGATTGTCTTAATGGACAAAAGTTTTCCATCTTCGGAGAATTTTAAAGAATTATTATCCCCGTGCACACCAATCGGTGCATTGTCGAAGGCAGCCACAATACCAATTGGTGTCTTAATATTGGTTTCTATCTTAGGTTCAATAGATTCGATTCTTCCATTTTCATAGAAAGATATTCCCATCCGACCATGAACTACCCCGATTGTTGTATCCACAATGAGTTCTTCATTCTTTGGAAGGGTCAAGCTCTTAATACTGCCTGAAGGATAGTAGCAATAACAGGAAATTTTATGGTGAAATAAAATTCCATTAATGTTTTCGTTAAATGGTTTTAAAGCCAGTAATTCATCTTCCTCAGACCAATACCCGCTTATGTGCCTGTAAAAGGGGAATAACCGGTGTATTCCACCATTTTCATAAAAGGTAATCATCTCAGCACAATACTCTCCCACCGGGCTGTTAATCTTTGTTCGTGTTGCAAGATAGATTGATTTCAATTGACCCGATCTATAAAAAGATAATGCATTGCGATACTTGCTTCGCACATCAGAATAATCGTATTTTGGTACCAGTATTCCGATGGAGGTCTGTAGTAGACACTCTTCCTCTACAAAACATTCATTTACCATCCCATTGTCATAATATTCCTCATTGACTATGCTTCTTAATGTTCCGTAAACTGTCATATACTCATTCATAATAACTCCTCTCTGGCACTAAGCTCTTTGATGCGTCTCTCTTTATTACTTCTTAGGTTTCTGAAGAATTTCCTTAACTGTTTTTTCTATATTAGATATCTTGCTTCTGTCTATTCCCATATCGAAGTTATGTCTGGCTGCCGTGGCAAATTCTCGCAGATCGCAGTTTCCACTTCGCTCTCCAATCCCAAATACAGTGCAATCAATATATCTGGCTCCTGACCCGGCGCCAACTATAGAGTTCGCCAGAGCCATACCCAAATCATTGTGTCCATGAAATTCAATATCAATATCGACCTTTGTCAAGATGCTCTGAATAATATTACGAGTTCTGGACGGTGTCAGCACTCCTACCGTATCTGCAATTCGAATAATATTACCGCCCAGTGTTTTTATATGTCTGGCAGTCTCTACCATGAATCCTTCATCTGCTCTGGATGCATCTTCGAAACCTACTGTTACCTGTATGTTTTCAGCCAGAATAAGTGCCATGCATTCTGCAATATTTCTATGAACCCATACTTTATTCTTTTTAAGCTTAGTATAGATCTGAACGTAAGATATAGGCACCCCTATATGAATAATATCCGGTTTACACAATATGGCTTTTTTCAAGTCTTTCATATTCATACGGCTCCATATGGATATCTTGGAGTGTTTGATAATTGCTCTTAATTCTTGGTAGTATTCCTCTCCTTCGATTCCTACGCAGGGTGTCCCTGCCTCTATCTCATATATTCTACATTCATCAAGCAGCCTTGCTATCTTGATTTTATGTTCTATCTTCATAGCAATTCCAGGTCTTTGCTCTCCATCCCTTAAGGTGGTGTCTACTAACCTGATCTTCTTATTCACGGACAGTCACCTCCTTGTAGAGAACCAGGAATTCTTCATCAGATATGCTTCGCCCATTCCTGATGCTAAGTTCTTTTACACACGCCAGAAGCACTGCTATTCCTGAATTACCGGGAAGTTCCAGAGACAGATTCCCACATTTATTGATTATGGAACTTCTCCCTGAATATTTACCTAATATAATCTCTGTCTTTTGCCCTACCTTCTCCGGGGGATAAGCCTCATAATTGGATGGATTCTTAAGAATTCCATCCACATGTATACCCGATTCAACATAGAATATCTGTCTGCCTATCACCGGTTTGAATAACGGAATCTTTTCTTTCGTAATCTCCTCGAATAGCTCTCTTACTTGCACTAAGACTCTAAGAGATTGATTTGGTTTATATCTCTTTACGATATTCATAGCCATATATACTTCTTCGGTGGCTGCCCGTTGTCCACATGATGCAAAAGAAGTGGTGACCTCATTTCCGCCTGCCAGAAGCCATTCTACAGCTAATGCTGTAGCACAATGATAAGTATCTTCAGGGCAGAAATTAACTTTACCGCCCGAAAAGATTTTAAGAATTTCTTTCATAGTTGAACCATAATCATGACAAAGCAAATCATCCAATCCGACAATACGAATATAAGCCCGCCCGCGTTTGGGCCGCAGATGTACGATTTCTTTGACATCATTCATCTGAAATTCACTGATAAATTGTTCTTTATCATCACTTTGAGGTGTAATATACCAGGAAATACCAGGGTAATCGGACTGTTTTTCAAATGCTTCTAAATGCAGATAAAAGCAAAAACCAGCAGGGAGATTCCCTATGGTCCTATAAGCATATCGGGATAGCTCTAGATCTGTAATTCCGATTTCCTTCATATGACTGCAAAATTGCAGCAATTGTCTTTTTGTTGGACGGTAATTATCTAACATTACCAGGGTGGAATCTATTATTCTTATCATGATAATCTCCATGAATATCGCAGCCTTGTCTGCAATATTCCCAAAAAAGGGAGTGTGAAAGCGCTATATGCGAAGGGTTTATCCCGCATTTTTCACACTAACTCCCATCTGCAAATTAACAGGCATCCACACGTCAAACAACTCGTTGTTCCAATCTATATCATCAAATCACAAACCGGGGTACCTCCTTCAATTCATTATCTTAAGTGCTGCTTTCTCTACAGCATCTTCAATTCGGTCATAAGTTGCAAATACTTTGATTCCCTTCTTGATTAACTTTTGCTTTGGTGAATTACCAATTCGCAGAGCAATCACCCCATTACAATCATCAATGGTACTTAGGATACGCTCCATCTTATCCTCTTTTTCCCCACATTCCTCCATACCGGTGCAATACTTACTTATGACTCTTTTTTCCTGATAAGTAGCTCTTCCTCCTTGATATCGATAGATATAGAATTCGGATGCATGCCCAAAATGCTGATCTACCAACATCCCATTTTTGGAAGAGATTGCAAAACGATAACTTATATTGTCTTCTTTCTTAGATGCACAGCTTTTACATCCTCCGAATTCTATAGATCTATCTGCGTCCAGTGTTCCGATTGCATCCGCACGGCACTGTTTACAATGGTACATTTGCTTCATGATACCGGAACAGTTTACTCGAAGTTTATTAATTTCTTTGTTACTGGTGGTTGGCAGATGCTCAAATGCACTTCCTTCTACTTGAATAAATGGCATGATATTCGTTATATAGCATCCCAATTCATTTACCTTCTTCACAATATCCGGGATATGATGATCGTTAATTCCCATAAGGGTTACAATGTTAATCTTACAAATGATTCCTCTGGCAAGCAAAAGCCTTAAACCGCTTAATTGATTTGCTAATAATATTGCTGCGGCACTTTCACCTTCGAAACGAGTGTCACCATAGTTTACATATTTATAGATCTTAGCACCAATCTTAACATCAACTGCATTCATAGTTACGGTTACATGTGTGACTCCTAAGCCGCATAATTCATTGACGTACTTTGGCAACATAAGCCCATTGGTGGATAGACAGAACGTAACATCCTTGTCATATTCGTGAATGAGCTCTAAAGTTTTCCTGGTCTCATCGAAATTGGCCAAAGCATCCCCCGGGCCGGCAATACCAACTACAGCTAAATTAGGCATCTTTTCTTTTACAAGCTTATATTTCTCTAATGCTTCCTCTGGCATTAATACTCTTGTAGTAACCCCGGGGCGGCTTTCATTAGGACAGTCAAACTTGCGCACGCAATAATTGCACTGGATATTGCATCTCGGTGCTACCGGAAGATGCATTCTGGCGCATCCGGAAGCACAGCCGTTAAAACAAGGGTGATTCTTTGTCTTCTCTTCTATTATCTTTCGATCATTTGCAAGTATGGTCTCTTTTGCTGTCTCGGGATCTACGACTGTTTCTTTGTAATATTTGTTGTATACTTCTTCTCTAAATCCGGTTTCTTTCCTTTTAAGTAATGCATTGGAGATTTCGTCTAGAAATATCAGGGATCCTTCATACCCTAACATTCGTAATCTTTGTCCCCCAACACGGTCATGTATTGGAAATCCACGTCTTACAAGAGGGATATTCAGTTTATCTTCAATACGTCGTCCATCTGAATTACCAATTAATAAATTAGCATCTAAGGTGGCCGCCATATCTTCTATCACTTTAAAGTCCACATCGTCCAGTATCTCATAGCGTTCGATAAAGTATCTGTCTGCAACTGATTTGATCTCTTCATTTAGAACCTGCCTCATATATTTGTTAGCAGAACCTGTGGCGCAGACCAAAGGCATTACACCATTTTCCACGCATAAGCGAACGGTGGAACAGACGAAATCCGGTTCTCCAAAAAGCACCGCGCGGCCGGCTCCATTATATTTATGTCCATCTACCATGGCATCCAGATACCTGCTGCGTTCTTCAAGAATTTCCGGAGGAATAGGTTTTCCACTAATCTCAGAAAGCAGATTATAAAAAGCATCCGTGTCTCGAAGCCCTACCGGAATGTTTATTCTCTTGCACGGCATCCCGTAAGTCTCTTCTAAATATTTTCCCGGTGCTAAGTCAATCTCAAGATTGGTAAGTTCTATGGTAAACTTTGCTCCGGCCATCTCTTTAATGGATTCAATTGGGGTTCCCCCCTCCGGAAGGCGTTTATAAGTATCTTTGAATCCTCCATCCAGATTATCAGACAGGTCTGGAAGCAGTATAATGTCAATGTCAAATAGTGAAAATGCTTTTTTTAGATATCTGGTGTCTTTCGGACTAATTGTGGAAGTGATTACATTTACTTTATGATTCTTATCTTCTTTCATGGGAACATTTTTAAGAATACTATATAAGGCTCTATAATATCCTTCGAATTGTGTTCCGCCATATCCGGGGGAATTCACAGGTATAATCCTAATATTCTCATACTTTGGATATTCCTCGTAGAATTTATCTATGATCCTGGGGACATCTTCTCCAATGGTTTCTGCCAGACAGGTCGTTGCAACGCCTATAATCTTAGGATGATATAGCTCTATGAGGTTATTAAGCCCCTTTATTAGATTTTTCTCACCACCGTAGACCGTCCCTTGTTCTGTTAGCGATGAAGATGCAATATCCACAGGTTCGTTATAATGGGTTGCCATGTGTCTTCTTATATAGGTACTGCATCCCTGAGAACCATGTAAGACTGACATACATTTCTCAATTCCGTAAAAAGCTGTTACGGCTCCCATTGGCATACACATTTTACAGGGATTAATATTTAGATTGACCATTTGCTCTATTTTGGTTTTTTTCATAACACTTAGCCCCTCCTCTTTACGCTCTGAAACTTACTATCAGGCTCTGATATATCCCCATACAGGATTATTAATACTATCATTAATCTCTCTTGTGAAATTAACCACACCATCAAAACCAGCAAGAGGATGCTTTCTCTCATGATTATGATCACAAAAAGCAATGCCTAATTTGTAAGCCAGCGGTCTCTCTTTTACACCGCCAACTAAGATGTCCGCACCTTTTTCTTTCATAAATGTCTCTAATTCTGCCGGATTGGCATCATCTAGTATAACGGTATTCTCATCTACAAGACTTCCAATCATCTCATAGTCATCTGGTTTTCCTGTCTGGGTTCCTACAACGACTGTATACATTCCCAATGAATTGAATTGCCGGATCAGTGATATGGCTTTGAAACCACCGCCTACATAGATTGCAGCTTTTTTCCCTTCCAGGCCTTTGCGGTATGTAGTAATAAATGTTTCCAGTTCTCCTGTCTTCTTTTTACAAAAAGCAATTGCTCTCTCTTCGGCCTGTTCATCACTCAACGCTTCGGCTATTCGGATTAAGGAGCTTGTTGTATCTTCTATTCCAAAGAAACTAACTTTAATGTAGGGAATTCTCATCTCTTCTTCCATGCGGTTCGCCAGATATGTACTTGAACCGGCACACTGGACAACATTTAAGGAAGCACTTGAAGCCCGCTTCATGGATTCATAACTAGAATCTCCTGTGAAGGTTGATACAACCGGAATTCCTATCTCCTTCATATAATTCTTAATAATCCACATCTCCCCTGCCAGATTATAATCACCTAGTATATTGATTCCCTGTACTTTAGGCTGTTCTTTATAATGATTCAGGACCTCCATAATGGCATTACAAGCCAAACGATAACCGGTAGATTTATTTCCTGAGAATCCCGGAGACTTTACAGGTATAACGTGCATGTTATACTTCTTAGACATCTTCTTACATACAGCATCTACATCATCTCCAATAACACCTACAATGCATGTTGCATATACAAAGATAAGTTTGGGATGATACTGCTTTGCAACTTCTTCAATAGCCGCTTCAAGTTTCTTCTCTCCGCCAAATATAACATCCTGCTCTCTTAGATCTGTAGAAAAACTATTCCGATAGATATCATCCCCACTGCTAAGACTTCCTCGGATATCCCAAGTGTAGCTTGCGCATCCTATAGGACCGTGCACAATATGAAATGCATCTGTAATTGGATTCAATACCACCCTGGCCCCACAATACACACATGCTCTTTGACTAACTGCTCCCGATACACTGTCCGAATCACACCTGATACCAGTCCCACTGCATCCACCCTCATATTTGTATTGTATTGACTTCTTTCTCTCCTCCAGCACACCGTTCCCCACCTGTCTGTCTTGGCAGACTGATGTATCCGGGGCGAGCGTCCTTTCTGTCACAATGCTGCTCATGCTCATAGTGAATACACTTCCTTCCATTCGATCTTAAATTACCCAATTCACGTCATTTGTTTACCGGCTATTCAGTCACATGCCAATACATATGAATCATGATACTTGTTTCCTATATGTCAAAAACCATAGACCCAATAACCGCCTATGGTTTTAAATATCTACTCAAATTCCCCAGTTAAATATGAGCGATATCTTTTATATTATTAACTATTATCATTTACTACAATAATCCGCTTCCTCCTTCCAAGCGTCCGGATATCCAACAAAACCTATTCCCATAAACTACATTACAACTTCTACATCCTTCTCTTCACAATGGTTATCCTGATAATCCATTAATGCGTTTGCGATTAATTCTGCCATACGAACAGCGCCCTTATAACCTACCAATGGCAGATAGGAATGTATATAGCGATCAATAATCGGGAATCCCATTCTAATTATAGGAATGTCTTGCGCTCTTGCAATATGTTTTCCATGTGTACCGCCAATCAGCAGATCCACGCTTTCATTCTTAATCCATTGATGCATCAGGAACAAATCACCCGCTTCTTTAGCTACGCAGTCTTCAACCCCGAACTTAGAAAGAAGTTCATTTGCTCTTTCTTCGAAGGCAGCTCCTGGTGTACCGGTTACCATATATTTAGGAATCATACCTAATTCAAGTGCAAATGCTGCAATGCCAAGAACAGTATCCGGGTCACCATAGATTGCAGCTTTCTTACCATAAGTATAAGGATGAATATCAATCATAATATCAACTAATTGACCGCGTTCCTCCTCTAATCCATAAGGAATCTCTTCTTTAGAAATATCCTGAAGTGCCATGATGAATTGATCGGTTGCCTCTATTCCCATAGGAAGCGGAAGTGCTTTATAAGGTACCCCACATTTCTTTTTAAGTACTTCTGCAGAGGGTTCTGATGTCTTAAGTCCCAGCGCCAGTGTTAATGTACAACTGCCTAATGACTTTATCTCTTCTACCGTTGTTCCACCTTTAGGGTACATTTCAAATTTACCTGTCATTGGAGCATCCATTACACCACTTGAATCGGGAAGCATGGTATATTCAACTTTCATATAGTTCATAAGCCTTTTATATTCACGCATATCTCCCGGATTCACAAAACCGGGCATCAGGCATATCTTTCCATTGTCAGAATCACTCTTTTGGGCAAGGTAATTGATGAATCCGGATACCATATTGGTGAAGCCATCTATATGAGATCCTTTATAACTTGGTGTATTACAATGAACCACATATTTTCCTTCGGGAATTGTCATATCTTGAATCAATGCGTTGAGATCATCACCAATTGTCTCAGATAAACAAGTAGTATGTACCGCAATCATCTCCGGGTCGTATAGCTCAAAGATATTCTTTACTGCAGTCTTAACATTACTGCCGCCGCCAAATACGGATGCACCTTCCGTAAATGAGCTGGAGGATGCCATTGCCGGTTCTTTAAAATGCCTTGTTAAAAACATTCTATGAAATGCACAACACCCTTGAGAACCATGACTGTGAGGCAGACAATTATGAACGCCTAATGCTGCATACATAGCACCTACCGGTTGGCAGGTCTTTGCCGGATTGATTGTAAGCGCTTTTCTATCACTGACTTCTTTTGTCGTATAACTAAGCATTATTCTTCACCTCCTAAAGTCCCTTCCAGACATGGTGTATTCTTCCAAGGTGCCCTGATATAGCTCCATGCAGGAGTTGATAATCCTAATAATACATCTTTACCAAATCTTATTGCTCCATCGAAGCCTGCATAAGGTCCACTATAGTCATAGGAATGTAACTGTCTGGACAACATACCATTTTTTTGTGCAACAAATTTGTCTTTAATACCTGAAAAGAAAATATCTGGTTTTAATATTCTTAAGAATTCTTCTGTCTCAAAATGATTTAGATCATCGCAGATAACAGAGCCTTCTTCCATATCCTTAATCATACCGTGATATTCATTAAGCATGATACCTTTCTCAAACAAAGCTGACCTCTGTTCTTCTGTCAGGCGGACTTTGTAGAACTTCGGATCTGGTTCTACAGTGATACTTTCGATATTCTTACTATCTGCATCAGGCTTAATATCGGGAATGACCTTCCGTCCCTCATAATCATCTCTATGGGCAAATTCATAGCCCGCCAGAACGGTACTTATACCGAATTCACTTAAAAGGTTTTGATAATGATGAGATCTGGAACCACCTACATACAAAGCAGCAGTCTTACCCTTAAGTTTACATCTTAGATATAAAATCTCTTCTGCAACATTAGACATCTCATCTATGATGACTGCTTCTATTATTGCCTTTAATTCCTCATCTCCAAAGTACTCTCCAATAGCTCTAAGGGATTCTTTACAGCTATTTGTCCCGATAAAGTTGACTTTAATCCAGTCTATGCCATATTTATCTTTCATCATATCTGCTACGTAATTAATGGATCTGTGACATTGTACCAGATTCAGATCTGCCAGATGGGCATTTTTAATATCACGATAACTGCTGGCACCTGTGAATACTGATACAACCTCAATACCGCAACGTTTTAACAGCTTCTCCACTTCCCAGCCATCACCACCAATGTTGTACTCACCTAATAGATTAATACTATATTTTTCTTTCGGTTCTCTGTCACCGGTACCAATAATATGGCGAATCAATTGATTATTTGCTATATGATGACCTGCTGACTGGCTAACTCCTTTGTAGCCTTCACAACTAAACCCAATACATTTTATCTTAAACTCTTCTTCACCCCATCTTGCAATAGCCTGCACATCATCACCAATCAGACCTACCGGACAGGTAGAACAGATAAATATGGCTGTCGGATTGAATATCTGCACCACTTCTGTAATTGCCTGCCTTAGCTTCTTTTCGCCGCCGAATACTATGTCTGATTCCTGCATGTCAGTAGAGAAACAATACTCAAGATAGCAATCTGCCCTCTCTCCATCTCTCACATCAGCATATGCTTTATGTCTTCTGGTACCCCATGTATAGAATGCACATCCAATCGGTCCATGAACAAGAACAACGGCATCTTTGATAGGACCAAGAACAACACCTTTACAACCGGCAAAGCAACAGCCTCTTTGGGTAATAATGCCGGGGATTGCCCTGGTATTGGCCTTTACCACATCCGGATTGCCTTCACCTACCGTAATTACATGTTCTTTTCTATTCTTATAGACCCTGGCATTATATTTCTCCAGAATCTCATCTTTTACAGCACTCATACTGTCCCCCCCCTAATATTCATCTACGTTCGTTTGTTTTTCACCATCTCGTATACGATAATCTTCACCAACCGGTAATACGAAGATCTTTCCATCACCCGAATTTCCCTCAGAGTTGGCTTCTATTAAGATGTCAACAATTGGTTGAACATGTTCATCTGGTACAAACATTGTGATTAATCTTTTAGAAATCAATCTGGATACACCTGCAAGAAATTCACCTACCGGTGTTGCTGATAGTTCCTCTTCCTCAATACCAAGCTGAAAAAAAGTGGGATCGATAACTTTTTTCCCTCTACCCATAACTTTTCTACAGGTATATGCCGGGAAGCCTGCATCTGCAAGCGCTCTTTTTGTTCGGCCAAGTTTATTTGAACGAATAACTGCGATTATTTCTTTCATAAATACTCCTATCCGTCCGCTTTAGCGGACATACAAATCAGGGAGTGTGAAATATGATTTTCATTTCACGCTTGCCGCCCTATAGTCCCGCTTTTTTGGTACTAATCGTGTATGCCTCTTCAACCGGGGAGACAAATATACGTCCGTCTCCAAAGTTTCCTTTTTCGCCTGTTCTTGCATATTTCATAATAACCCTGATAACATCCTCTTTGTCTTCATCCCTGACAACCATTAGTAACATATCTTTGGGGATCTCATCATACACAACTTCACCTATCTTAACCCCCTTTTGTTTTCCACGCCCATAAACATCCATCTTTGTTACTGCCGGAAATCCGGCTGACAATAATTCTGATAAAACCTTTCTCGTCTGACTTGGTCTTATAATAGAACGTATTAATAGCATATTAGCTCCTTTCTGCCTGTTCACTTAAGGCTCTGAAATCTTATCTTATATATCCATGAAACCAAATTCCATTAGAATCTCTTCTAGTCGTTCAATCTGCATAGGTTTTGGAACAACAAACATATCATTTCCATCTACCTTCTGAGCTAATTGTCTATATTCATCTGCCTGAGGTTCTTCGGGACTAAAATCGATGACTGTCTTTTTATTGATTTCCGCCCTTTGTACTGCATTATCACGAGGAACGAAATGAATCATCTGAGTGCCAATCTCCTTTGCTACTGCTTGAACAAGATCGGCTTCGCCATCAACATTTCTGGAATTACAGATTAGCCCCCCCAAACGACAACCACCTGTATTGGCATATTTGAGTATACCTTTTGAAATATTATTTGCTGCGTAGAGTGCCATCATCTCACCTGAACATACAATGTATATTTCCTGTGCCTTACCTTCACGTATTGGCATAGCGAAACCACCACACACAACATCACCAAGTACATCATAGAATACATAGTCAAGATCATCCTCATAAGCTCCCAGCTGCTCAAGAAGATTGATGGAAGTAATAATACCACGACCGGCACAGCCAACTCCGGGTTCTGGTCCACCTGATTCAACACCTTTTATTCCGCCATATCCTGTCTTCATTATGTAGTCAAGATCAATATCTTCACCCTCTTCTCTAAGAGTATCAAGTACTGTTTTCTGAGCTAATCCGCCGAGTACTAAACGTGTTGAATCTGCTTTTGGATCGCATCCGACAATCATGATCTTTTTGCCCATCTCTGCAAGTCCTGCTGTTAAGTTTTGAGTTGTTGTAGATTTACCGATTCCGCCTTTACCATAGATAGCGAGCTGTCTCATAACATATGCCTCCTTCTTTCAAACTGCTTTTGCCAGTGTACATCAAAGCTGACTAATTGGTTACCATAAATGTGATAGAATTTTCCGATATACAAAAGGCGCCGAAAAGATTTTTATCTTTTCAACGCCTTTGTTGATATATGGAGTTTATTTCTATATATCAATTGTATGATGTAAAGAATTTTATTACAATACATAGATTCATATAAAATTCGCTCAATACATTCTATTTTTTGTGAATGTTGAAGCATAGATTAAGAGCTTTTTGGATATATGGATATGTTTCCCAGTATAATAGGTGCATCCATGCATGAATCCGTGTATACGCCCCTATGCTTGTAATAACATAAGTTCCTGCGGCGGCAAAACCAAATACTTAGGTAATCCGGCTATAGCAGCACTATCAAATTCTTTCTTTGCAGATATCCACCAAATATCCTTGCTATCAGGTTCCATTGCATTCTTTACCAGATATGCAGCCTCAAAAGGAGCCTCTGCATATCTTACCAGTTCAACTTTCATTGAATTAACCCTTTCATTGGTATTCCCGGGCAATAATCGATGCGCGCGGATGCCTACATACTCTATGTCCTGGTCTATTTCTTCTGTTGTCTTCAACTTCATTCCCCAATCAATAGCCAATAATTCATGACTATTTATTTTCTGAATCTTAGATATATTCTTACATCCGGTAAGTCTTGCTGAAATAACATTAACAGGTTTCTTGAATACTTCTCTGGTATTCCCACCTGCTGCCACTTTTCCCTGATCCATTACAGATAAGGTATCACAGAACTTAAATATCTCGTCTCTATTGTGTGAGACCATGATCACATCTCCCGGATAATGTCCTAATGTCTCAAAGAGTTCTTGCTGTAATGTATCCTTTAAGAACGCATCCAAAGCTGAAAACGGTTCATCCAACATTATAATCTCAGGATTGTATGCCATGATTCTTGCCAATGCGGCTCTTTGCTGCTGTCCTCCTGATAACTGTCTGGGATAACGCTTTTCCAAACCTTTTAATTGAAATTTTTCTATTTGCTCCTGAATAATCTTGTTTCTTTTCTCTTTATCCCTCTTAATACCTGTACCTATATTCTCTTCTATAGTCATGGTAGGAAATAAAGCATAATTTTGAAACATATATCCAACATTTCTCTTTCTGGGTGGTACGTTAATCTTCTCCTTAGAATCGAAAAGTACTCTCCCGTTTAATACAATTCTCCCTTGATCTGGTTTTTCTATTCCTGCTATACATTTCAAGGTCATACTTTTCCCACATCCTGATGCCCCCAGTATGCCCATGCGGTCTCCATGATTCTTAAATGATATATCCAACCGAAATTCACCGAAATCCTTCTTGATTGATACTTCAAAAGCCATTATTCCCACCTTCTTATGTTCTTAGAGGTACTCCCTGAAACAATGTTTAATGCTGCAACTATAGTGAACGATACCAATACAATGACAACAACCCAGAAGCCTGCCACATCATAATTACCTGCTGCCGCCTGCGATGCAATAGCTACTGCAATTGTCTGGGTCTTACCCAGAATATTTCCAGCCAGCATAGAGGTTGCACCATACTCTCCCATTGCTCTTGCAAAAGCCAATACTGTCCCTGATGCAATGCCGGGTGAAGCAATAGGCACAATTATCTTCCAAAATATCTTTCGTTCTGACATTCCCAATGTTCTTGCGGCATAGATCATATTCACATCCACCTGTTCAAAAGCAGCTCTTGTATTGCGATACATAAGAGGTAAAGCTATTACGCAGGCTGCAATTACACATCCGGGCCAGGTCTGCACTATTTTAATATCAAATTTCTCATATAGCATAGAACCAAAAGGTCTTCTTAAACCAAATAGAAGAAGTAGAAAGAAACCTGCTACAGTAGGAGGCAAAACTAAAGGAAGTGTTAAGATACCATCTAATATCCATTTCGTTTTCTTACCTGCACGCATAACCAGACGCGCTGCGAATATCCCTAGAAAGAATGCGATTATGGTTGCTGCTGCACCTGTCTTGAGGGATACAAACAGAGGGCTCCAATTAATATTTTTTATTATATCCATCATATTCAGCCTCCCCTTCTTTTCATAAAACTTATTTGACTTATGCTCTATCCTCATATACAATTAACCTATAATTCTAGTATTCATATATTATTCTGCATATATAGAGAATCCATAGTTTTTAAATACTTTTAGAACTTCGTCGGTTATTAAGTATTCCAAGAAAGCTGTAGTTGCATCTAACCTGACTTGGGATGCTTCTTGATTCACAATCTGTCCAACCGGATAGATTACTGGTTTTTCTAAAGTTCCTGCCGGTGCAGCAGCAATAATTTCTACTGCATCAGGCATGGATGCAGCATCCGTTGCATAGACGACACCCACTTCATTGCTCATTTCACTTACGGCTGTAAGCACTGTCATGACATTTGCGCCTTCATTAATCTCCATAGCCAGTACATCATCAATATTACCCAGACTGGTAAATATCTCTCTTGCATAAGCACCCGCAGGCGTATCCTCTCCTCCCATAGTAAGACTGGAGGCATTTGTTATATCTTCAAAACCGGTAACAGTGGTCTTGGCTCCAGCCGCTTTAATCAGTACCACCTGATTCTCCAGTAAATTCACTACTGTATTATCTACTACATAACCTCCCTCTTCTAATGCTGTCATCTGTTTCGTTGCTGCTGAAAAAAAAATATCACAAGCCGCACCTTCTTCAATCTGTGTTTGAAGTGTTCCTGAACTGTCCGCATTAAATGTAAGGGTTACATTTGGGGCAATTTCTGCATACATACTCTGAATCTCTTCCATAACATTTGTTAAGCTTGCAGCAATAAATATGGTTAACTCCGCTTCTTCTCCTTCGGTTTGTTCTTGTGCAGCCTCCTTTTTTGCTGCCGATTCTATTTCTGACTTTAATTCCGGCTCTATCGCCAGTTTTGTCGCCTCGGTTGATTCCACCGCCGTTGTATTAGAAGCATTTCCAGATCCACAACCTGTTAATATTGTTGCAATTGCTAATGAGACAATTGTTAAGTAAATTAATAATCGTTTCTTCATAATACACCTCCAATTTTTTAGAATAAAACAAAAGAAAGCAAAAGCATCAAAAACCATATTGATTTCTTGACACCTTTGCCTATTCATTTAGTTCTTCTCGATACACTTAATAATAACAACATCTAAAATGATTGGCTATACATGAAATTTTAGAATTTCTCCATTTATATCCTAATATTTTGTATATTTTTATGCCAGCTAAGATGTGCCGTACCATTTGCAGTAATTAAATTACCCATCTCTTACAGCCCATCTGTCTGCCTTAGCAGACACTCAAACACGCACTAGCCTTTTCTTGCTTTACGCTTTACTATTGAGTATTTTATATGATAATATATATAATAAACAGCAGGTAGGGATCTTCTTTGCAGCAGACAATAACGATGAAATTCATACTTGCCAATAAAATCGCAATATCTATTGATTTTCAGGTAAAGGAGAATGCATGAAGAGGATAGAAAATGTTTTTAATGAGGTTAAAAAAGCTGGTGAGATAGGGGTGACGGCAAAGGGTCTTTCCCAAAAGATGAATCTTTCGCGGACAAATGTATCATCAGACTTAAATAGGCTTGCGGCAGAGGGGCGGTTAGTTAAAGATGACACAAAAAGACCAATATGTTTTTATGCCATTCAAAAGAAGCCTGAAGAACTTGAAACGGAATTGGATTTGTTTGCCAAAGAAAACCCAAGCTTATTTGGGGGTATAGAGCAGGCAAAGGCAGCAGTGCTATATCCTCCGCACGGTATGAATATAATGATTCTTGGTGAAACAGGAGTGGGTAAGTCCATGTTTGCAAAGCTCATTCATTCCTATGCCATACAGATGAAAAGAATGGAATCACAGGCGCCATTTATTGTGTTTAACTGTGCAGATTATTCCAATAATCAACAGCTACTGCTTGCACAGGTTTTTGGAAGTAAAAAGGGTGCTTACACAGGAGCCTCTGAGGATCGGAAAGGTTTATTGGAAGAAGCTGACAATGGGATTATATTTTTTGATGAAGTGCACAGGCTCCCGCCGGAGGGGCAAGAGATGCTTTTTACATTTATTGACAACGGCACATTCAGAAGGTTGGGAGATGGTGCTCAAAGAACTGCCCATGTACTTATTATTGCGGCAACAACTGAGGATCCAAGCTCCAATTTATTAGCTACCTTTGTACGAAGGATACCTATGGTGATTACGATACCCTGCCTATCCCAGCGGACAATTGAGGAAAGATTTAATCTTGTAACCACATTTTTCAAAAATGAGGCTACAAAACTGAATAAAACAATTAAAGTTTCTGTTAACTCATTGAAGGCATTTTTAAGCTATAGCTGCCCCAATAATATTGGGCAGTTAAAATCGGATGTGCAGCTTTCCTGTGCAAAGGCTTATGCGAATTATGTTTCTGGAAAAAAGGATGATATTGAGGTATCCAGCTTAGATTTGCAGCATTATTTACGCAAAGGGCTCTATGCATCTACAGAACATAGGGTATTGTGGAGAAAACTGATAAAGGTCAATCATAGGCTTTGTGTATTTGACCCCGCCTATGACTTAAAAATTATTGAGGAAAAACCTGTAAGCCAGAATATTTATGAATCCATTGATTCTAAAATATATGAATTAAAGGAAATGGGGATTCCGGAAGAAGATATTCCGAAACATATAGGTGCCAATATTAAGGAATATTTTTCAGAGTATTTTGAAATGATTCAGACACAAAGTCCTAATATATCCAATATAATAGGTGATACCGCGGTAAATCTTGCCAGCGAAATACTGAAATACAGCGAAGAGTCTCTTAATAGAAGCTTTAATGAAAAAATACACTATGCAATCACTATGCATATAGCAAATTTAATTGAAAGAATAAGAAGCCATAAGAAAATTGCGAATAAGGCTTTAAATTCTATTATGAAAAAATATCCCCTGGAGTTTGAAACGGCTATAGACTGCCTAAAAATAATAGAAAGAGTTCTGGATATTACGGTACCTCTTGATGAGGCCGGTTTTCTTTGTGTATTTTTTCTTGCGGATGAAAAAAAGGTAATAGCGAAAAGCCAGCGCGTAAAAATAATCGTCATAGCTCATGGTAAAAGTACCGCAACTAGCATGGTGGATGCTGTAAATACTCTTCTGGGGATCGACTATGCAGTTGGCATAAACGCAAATCTGGATGAATCCCTTGAAAAAGTGCTGGAAAAATTAAAATCATATGTTGCAAGCATGAAAACCATGATGGATATATTAATGCTGGTTGACATGGGATCTTTAATTAATTTTGCCGAGGCTTTAGAATCTGAATTTGGGATGAAGGTGAAAACCATTCCGCTTGTAAGTACCCTGCATGTTTTGGAAGCAACCAGGAAAGCTATTATGTTTCGAACCCTCGAGGAAATATATAAGGAAACTCTAGAGGTAAATGATTATACCAATGCCGTGATCCTATTGGCCGATGAGTGTCTGGGAGAAAAACCCGCCCAATCTGTAGAAAAAGTAAAGATTTTAACAGTTTGCTCCACAGGAGAAGGTACGGCTGTGGCTATTAAAGACAAATTGGCGCTGCAACTTGAGTTTAATAATGCTTATTTCGAGATAATACCTATGAATTTTATGGGAAGTACCGATATGATCCGTGAATTGAACAAGCTGGAACAAAGCGGTAAAATACTTTGTATCGTAACAAATTTTGATTTTCAATACACGGTTCCGATGTTTGGAATCCAAGATGTTTTTACGGATGCAGGCATATCTGAAATCCAGGAGTTAATTGATATAGAGACTACCTATATCAAGCTGGGGGACACGCTGAAAAACTATGTAGCCAATATAGATGTAGATTCAGCCTTAAAAGATAGTGAAGAATTCATACAAGAACTCTCACAAATGACAAATAAAGTTTTTAATAAAACCCGGAGAATAGGCATGATGATGCATATAGTATGTATGATGGATCGGATGCAGTCCAATGACTACAGCATTACATTTGATAATATGGAAAACTATATCGCTGAAAATAATACACTATTTAATACGGTAAAGCAAAAATGCTATACACTAAATGATAAATATAATATTCGCATGCCAGATGCTGAAATTTGTTATATCATGAAATTTTTTAATAATACTTAAGTAACGTAAATAGACGGCTAAGAAGGTGATAGTAAGTATTAATTAAGACGAGAAGTCCGATTCCTCTTAATTAATACTTTTTTGATTAGTGTATTGGCACGGAAATTGCGCCATATTATTGTATGATGATAGGCGCTTATCAACTCAAATATAGCTTAAGGAGGAGCTTCATGGAAGACGAAGTAATTATTAATCTGATTGTCAATTCAGGAAACGCAAAGAGTATGGCAATGAAGGCACTAAGAAGTGCCAAAAATGGAAATAAGGAAGAGGCTTACCGTTTATTAGAACAGGCAAAAGAGAATTTGACAATAGCCCATAATTCCCAGACAGCATTACTAAGTGAAGAGGCTACAGGTAATAAGCAAGAAATCAGCCTGTTAATGGTTCATGCCCAGGACCATCTGATGAATGCCATTACAGTAATTGATTTAGTTGCAGAATTAATTGATACTTTTTAAAAATACGAGGAGGTATTGAAATGAGAATTACTTTAGTATGTGCGGCGGGGATGTCAACCAGCATGCTTATGAAAGCGATGGATAAATATGCTGTTGCAAATGGCATTGATGCTGCAATTATAGCAGTACCGGAATCAAAGCTGGATTCCGTATTAAATGAAACAGATGTTGTTTTAATAGGTCCCCAAATGGGATTTATTGAACCGGATGTAAAGGCAAAAGCCGAACCAATAGGTGTTCCTGTAGCAGTTATTCCAATTACTGATTATGGCACGATGAACGGTGGAAATGTGCTTAATCTGGCTTTTCATTTGGCAGAAAACAAAAAATGCTTATAAAATTGAAAGGGGTTATGACCATGGCAACTATTTCAACAATAATACCAAAGGTTCAAAAAGTGGCTTACGCAATACAGAAAAACAAATATATCACCGCTATTTCAGGAGGATTAATGGGGCTTTTGCCAATTATGATGATTGGCTCATTCTCAACTTTGTTTGCAGCCCTGCCTATTCCGGCTTATCAAGCCTTTATCAAGGATATCGGGCTGTACAATTTATTATTGGCACCATCCCAGGTTACCATAAATATTTTATCTTTATACGCAGTTACGGCTATAGCTTATAAGTTAGCGATACAACTAGACAAAGACGGTATACAAGCGGGTTTGATTGCGCTTTTAATGTTCCTAATCGTTACCCCCCTCCAAACCTTGGAAAGCGGGGCGAGCGTAATCCCAATGAATTGGCTGGGAGCTGCTGGTTTATTTGTGGCAATGTTTATAGCTATTTTATCAACTAAAATTTATTCATATACTATTGATAAAAAGTTAGTTATAAGTCTTCCCGAGAGTGTGCCGGTAGCGGTCGGCAAAACATTTACCGCATTAATCCCTTCATTTATCAATGTAATTATTTTTACTGCGGTAAAAGGAATTTTCTTATTGACACCTTTTGAAAATGCCCATTCTTTTGTATTCAATTTTATTCAAATGCCTCTTCAGGGGATTGGCGGAACAATTGGCGCAGTAATATTTGCGGTTTTAATTGCACAAATTTTGTGGATTTTTGGCATTCATGGTTCAATGATAGTATTTTCATTAATAAATCCAATACTTACTCCTTTGGCTTTGCAAAACTTAGAGGCCTATCAAGCGGGACTTCCGCTTCCGAATGTCGTGATTGAGCCTTTCATAAGGCAATATGTTTTAATAGGGGGATCTGGTGCAACCTTAGGTTTTTGTATTTTGATGGCTTTCGCAGCAAAATCGAAGCAATTTAAGACCATGGGACGTATGGCACTACCAGCAAGTATTTGTGGCATTAACGAGCCTATTATATTCGGCATACCCATTGTATTAAATACAAAATTAATTATTCCTTTTGTTGCTGCCCCCATTGTGAATTGTATACTTGCCTATATTCTTACAATAATTAATGTAATTCCCAGATTAAATGGTGCAACGACTCCTTTCGGAACTCCAACAGTAATTAGCGGGGTTCTTGCGGGAGGCTGGCAAACAGCTGTATTTCAGGTATTCCTTATCGCACTCGACCTTGCAATATACTATCCTTTCTTTAAATCGGTTGATAAGGATGCCTATGACTTGGAGACTGATTCTTGAAATATGGGGTCTGAAACCCTTATGAAGTAAGGGGTGAAGATTCCGAGAGTATATTTTTATAAAAAGGAGGACTAACAATATGAGTAATACGAATGTATTTCCAGAAGGATTTCTATGGGGAGGGGCGACAGCTGCAAACCAATTGGAAGGTGCATACAAGGAGGGTGGAAAAGGTCTTTCGGTTTTTGATGTCATGCCTTTTATTCCCAAAGAGGAACGCAAAGGACCTGTAATACCATTTACAAGAGAAGAAGCAATCAAAGCAATGGAAAGCAAGTTTGAAGGGAATTACCCAAAACAAAGAGGAATTGATTTTTACCATAGATATAAAGAAGATATTGCTTTGTTTGCAGAAATGGGATTTAAAACATTCCGCCTTTCTATTTCATGGCCAAGAATCTTTCCAAAAGGTGATGAACCGGAAGCAAATGAGGAAGGTTTGGCATTTTATGACAGGGTTTTTGATGAATGCTTAAAATATGGCATTGAACCATTAGTTACACTGTCCCATTTTGAAATGCCATTGAACTTATCTGTGAAGTATGGTGGGTGGGCAAACAGAGAGCTGATTGATTTGTTTGTGAGGTATGCGGAAAGTGTATTCAAACGTTACAAAGACAAGGTGAAATATTGGCTTACCTTTAATGAAATCAATGTCATGGCATCAAGCCCATTTATGTGTGGAGGCATATTAAGCGGTGATTTTGAGAATGAAAAGCAAGCTGCATTTCAAGGGATACATCACCAATTTGTAGCAAGCGCCCGTGCGGTAAAAGCCTGCCATAAAATCATTCCGGCTGGGAAGGTTGGCTGCATGCTCGCCAGAATGGAGGCTTATCCTGAAACCTGCAATCCTGATGACATACAAAGGGCTTTACAAGAAGAGCAGTTGAATATGTTCTTCACTGATGTCCAGATACGTGGATATTATCCCAAATACCTCCAGGGATATTTTAAAGAAAACAATATTGAAATTCAAATGGAAACGGGAGATGAAGAGATTTTATTGCTTTATACGGTAGATTTTCTATCGTTCAGCTACTATACGACGGTCGTCCAAAGCGGAGACCAGGCAAAAATACGACCGATCGGTAACTATATGAGCGGATTGGAAAACCCATATTTGGAGTCCAGTGATTGGGGATGGCCAATTGATCCAAAAGGTCTGCGGATTACGCTTAATAAATTATATGACCGTTATCAAATACCACTTTTTATTGTTGAAAACGGATTAGGCGCATATGATAAAGTCGGAGAGGATGGACTCGTCCATGACTCTTACCGGATAGATTATTTAAGGAAGCATATTGAGCAAATAGCGGAAGCCCTTAAAGATGGAGTTGATTTAATGGGATATACCCCATGGGGCTGTATTGACTTAATAAGTGCAAGTACGAATGAAATGTCGAAACGTTATGGTTTCATTTATGTTGACCAAGATGACTATGGAAATGGCACGCTTAAGAGATCCAGAAAAGATTCCTTTATATGGTATAAAAAAGTGATTGCCTCTAATGGTTCTGATTTAGATTAATGTAGATAGCCCATAAAATGAGGAGTACCCCAGCATCTGGCGATGCTGGGGCTATTATGAATAAAAATATAGTTTACATCTTCCCGAATTCCAGTTCAGGTTATATTCCTATTTTTAATTAATTCTTAAATTTTAGTCTAAATAATGGGATCTGTAAAATAATTAGATCAGTTCTTTATATTTATTTTACAATCATGTATCCCCGAACGAATTCGCACAAATCCGCATATCCTGAAATAAAGGTATTCAGTGTATCTTTAAACCCTCCATAAGTTTCAAATTCCCTTATATCCATACCTTTTTCATCAAACGATTTACAAAAATCCGGTATTTTTTTCAGTTCTTCCAGATACTCCGGATTCACAGGAATAGCCATGCGGTCTTCGACGGGATAATGACTGTCGTTCAGCCGCTTATGCCAATTATAATTTATCGTCTGCGCCAGATCACCGCCAACCAGTTCCGACCAATGGTAAACATTCCTGTTTGCAGCAGACAGCAATTTTGTGCGGTAGCCTCTTTCTTTAAAGATACGGTAAGCTTCTTTTATAACCGCAACACCAGCCCATTCCAATGCCTCAGGTTTTATAACATCTCCTGTTTTATTTACGCAAGCTTTTACCCAGTCATCCGTCCTGCCAATCATAATTGTGCATACGGGTGCCATCATAGAGCTATCCAGGTTTTCCGCTTTTCTGCGTTCGAGACCATGTTCCACTGCTTCTGCAACAGCCACTGCTTGCGCAACTGTAAAAGATACAGTTGCATTCACGCTGACCCCGCAATAAGTTAGCTCCTTAATTGCCTCGATCCCTGCCTCACATGCAGGTAATTTTATCTGTGTGTTTTCTCCAAGGGAATTTAAGAAAAGTGCCTGATCTATCATTTTTCTTGAATCTCTGTAATACTTTACATTTGTTTGTATGGAAAGACGCCCCTTTTTGCCTTGATGCTGTTCAAAAACAGGCAGCAGCTTTTTGGATCGCAACGCACCGATTTCGTGAATAATCGCCCATGCTATATCGTCTTCTGTCGCAGCCGGCATCTCTTTTATCAAAGCTTTGATGCGCTCTTCCCAAATAGCAATTTCATTTTTTATGACATTGGCAACAATAATGGGATTACTTGTAGCACCTACGATACCTCGTTCCAAACCATAATTCAATTCTTCCTCACCGCAGGAATCCATCCATATATCAGTCATTGGAAAACGTACTGCCGATTCATGTAAAACACCTTTAAATTCATTCATATCTTAATCCTACTCCTTTCGACTGGTCGTTCTGCATGATTACTGTATGGTACTATCCCAGGCCGAACAAAATTTATTAACTCCAAGCATTGTAAATGGATGTTCGAAACTTGCCTTATACACATCCAGACCACAAGTTACAATATCCGCTCCCATTTCTGCAAAATCTGCAATTTGTTTGCCATTGCGGACTGCCGCCACAATTATTTCAGTCTTAAATTGTTTTATCCTGTAAATATTCACGATTTTTTGTATGTATTCATAAGTATCTTCGCCGCTATTTTCCTTCCAGCCTACAAATGGAGAGACAAACTTTGCTCCCAATTTTCCAATCGGAATGGCTTGTGAGGGAGAAAAAACCAGGGTCACATTCGTTCTGACACCTTCCTCTTCTAATTTTTTAGCGGCAATCAAGCCCTGTTCCGTACATGGGATTTTTATAGCATAATTTGAAGAATACGAAGCAACTTCTTTCGCAGCTTCTACCATTTCTTCCCACTGATTGAGATGTGGATTTATCTCAAAGGAAACTGGAAAGTCCTTACCTTCTAAATCATTTTCCTTTAACCACTTCGCAACATCATTAACAATTTCCATAAATGGTTTTCCACTGTTTTTTATATGATTCGGATTTGTTGTAATGCCATCAATACAATAGTTTTCATATGCGTATTTAATTTCATCTAATTTAGCACTGTCTAAAAAATATTTCATAAAACCTCCCATCTGTCTGCTTTGGCAGACGCTCAAATCGGGATTGTGAACGTGCTTTTTTTACACTATCCCTCTTTTCACCTTTTATCCGATGGCTAACCAGTCCTAAGACTCCCGCTTCTTAAGCGGGAGATAAGAACTGCTAACTCCCACTTTCATACTAAGCTCAAAAAGACCTCGCTAAGGATTTAATGCCTCCCTCTGAATTAAGTTTCACTTTATACGAATTCCATTCTAATTTAATAAATCTCCTCTTCCAGCTGTATCAACTGTGTGCGAGCATTCTTTAAGAATTCCTGACGCCAAGGCTCAAGATTTTGAGTAAAATCGGTATCTAAAAACTTATCCGTCATTTCGCAGCCAAGTGTATCTCCAATCATCCAGCCGCCCATTGTTAATATATTGGCATCATTGATCGAACGGCACTTTTCCGCTGAATAGAGGTTTTCACATACAGCAGCATAGACTCCCTTATATTTGTTAGCAACAATTGCCATACCCATACCTGTACCGCAAATTAAAATCCCTCTTTCGACCTCTTTAGCCTGAATTTTCTGAGCAGCTACAGGAGCAACTTCAAAATATGGTTTTGGTTCATTGACATCTAAAGTGCCGCAGTCCTCAATCTGATATCCAGCTTCTTGCAAATGATTCTTAATTGCTTCTTTAAGCATAAATCCGGATTTATCTGATCCGATAATTATCTTCTTCATACTAGCTCCCATCTGTCCGCTTTGGCAGACACGGGGATCAAGGGCATGAAAAGTATTTTTCATACTATTGTCTCCTTTTTTCTTTCTATCACGTTCATCGCGGCAGCTGCTATATCCTTAGCTTTCAATCCATACTTTTCTTTTAAAAATTCAGTCGAACCCACTTCACCGAAGTGATCTCTAACACCAATGCGCTCCATAGCAACCGGATAATTTTCCACCAGCACTTCTGCCGCCGCGCTTCCAAGACCGTTAAGAATATTGTGGTTCTCTGCCGTAACCAGCGCTTTTGTTTTTTTTACACTTCTTAGCAGTAATTCAGAGTCAAAGGGTTTTATTGTATGGAAATTTAACACTTCCGCATCAATACCTGCTAAGGATAGCATGTCGGCGGCTTCTAATGCTTCTGCCGTCATAATCCCACTTGCCACAATGGTTACATCTTCTCCTTTTTGCACAATTATACCTTTACCAAGCTCAAACTCACAGCCTTCTTCAAATATTTTTACCGCTGATCTTCTCAGCAGCCGGATATAGACTGAACCTACATGATTCATAATTTGAGGAAATGCTCGCTTGAGCTGGGCGCTGTCCGTCGGCTCAAAAATAATCATATTAGGAATGTTGCGCATAATCGCCACATCTTCCATACTCATATGAGTACCTCCATTTAATTCAGCCGTTACACCCGGATCGCTTCCCATAATTTTTACATTTGTTTTTGCGTATGCTACCGACAAAGTCACCTGGTCACAAACACGCCTTGTGGAAAATGGTGTGAATGTATGTGTAAAAGGAATTTTACCCATCACTGACAATCCGGCTGCTGTCCCAATCATACTGGCCTCCGCGACCCCGACATTAATCGTTCTCTCCGGGAACATCTCACCAAATCTTGTCGTTCCTGCCGCTTTCATTAAATCCGCTTCCACAATTACGATGCGCTCATCCTTTTGTGCCTGTTCGATTAGGCAATCCACATAGGTCTCTCTTAACCATCTATCTTCCAACACCATTTACATCCTCCTCATCCAGCACAGAAACGGCCTTTTGCCACTGTTCCGTGGAAATGTTCATATTATGGGAAGCTACCATATTTTCGCAGAAATAGCCGCCTTTTCCTTTGATTGTATCTAAAATAACCATGGATGGTTTTCCTGTGATTTTTTTTGCATCATCAACTGCATTTCTGATGGCTTTGACATCGTGACCATCGACAGTCTGAACATGCCAGCCAAATGCCTCCCATTTCTTATCCAATGGATAAAGACCGTTTACATCCTCAACAAAACCGTCTATCTGCATTTTGTTATAATCTGTAAATGTGATTAAGCGATCCAGTTTTTTACTTCCAGCCAGCATGGCAGCCTCCCAGATTTGTCCTTCCTGACTTTCTCCATCGCCAATAATACAGTAGATGTAAAAATCTTTTTTATCCATTTGAGTTGCCAATGCCATACCAACAGATACGGAAAAACCCTGCCCTAAAGAACCGGTTGACATATCAATCCCCCTTGTTAGGTTTCTATCACAATGGCTTGGAAGTTTGGTGTTAGGCTGGTTCAACGTATCCAATTCTTCTAAGGATATAAAGCCTTTTAAGGCCAACGCCGCATAAACTGCAGGTCCTCCATGCCCCTTAGATAACACAAACCGGTCCCTGTCTTCCATATCCGGATTATCCGGGTCAATATGCATTACATCAAAATATAAAACCGATAAAACCTCACTAAGAGACAAGGAACCCCCAATATGACCACCCCCTAGCTGTCCTATCTCTTTTATGGTTAGTTTCCTCATTTTATTTGCCATATTTTGTAAATACTCTATTTTATTGCTCATTTTATAGACCTCTTTCCTATTCTAAAATGGATTTTAAAAGAGCGTATACCGTTTCTTCATTCATTATCGCAGGGGTTAATTGAATAATAGCTGCTTTAAGCCCAACCTGAGTAATATGTTCCAAATCCGACTCCCTTATCCCGATTTGAGATAAACGAACCGGCATATTCATGCTAATCATCAGCTTTTCTATAGCTTCCGAAAGAGCATTGATTGACGCATATCCCAAATAATTTGCAAGTACAAGCATCTTTTCCTTCTCTTTTTCACCACTTATTTTTATAAAAGCAGATAGAGTAATGGCGCATGCTACCCCATGGCTAGCTCCAAATTCTGTTGTTATTGGAAAACTAAGCGCGTGAATACCGGTTGTTCTTGTCTGGCTAAAAGAAATTCCTGCAATCAGGCTGGCCGTAATTATGGCGCCTCGGGCTTCCATATCCTGCGGGTGTTCATATGCCTGTTTTATATTTTCTAAAATCATTTTCATAGCACCAAGCGAGAGCATATCACAAATTGGCAATGAATCTTTATTCCAGTAGGCTTCAATGGCATGACAAAATGCATCCATACCTGTAGAAGCTGTAACTGCAGGCGGCAGTGTAAAAGTCAGCTCAGGATCCAGTATCGCATAATCCGGCCAAAATTCATTGGTTACGAAAGGTATTTTGATACCTGCTTTTTTGTTGGTAAATACACCCACATTCGTAACTTCGCTGCCGGTCCCTGCTGTTGTGGGAATACAAATGAGTTCTGTTGTTCTAGGCTGCAGCTGCTTTGTTCCCCCTGCATAATAGTCATAGATACTGCCCACGTTTGTTACCAGACAGGAAACCATTTTAGACACATCCAAAGCACTTCCGCCGCCAAGACCAATCACGCAATCCGCTTTTATCGTTCTCGCAGCCTCTGCTGCTTTATCGACACTTTCACAAGACGGATTTGGTTCAATTTCACTAAAATAAGCTACATCTTTACCTTTCAGGCTCTTCCCAATACTTTCCGCTGTTCCATTTTCATATAGAAATGGATCTGAAACAATCAAAATATTATTGCCTTCTATATATTTTAATAAATTCTTTGACAATCCTGTTTCATAATTAATGTTGACAGGCATGTAAAATCTAAAGTTATATTTCATGTATATACCCATGCATGTTGTAAGCTTTCTTGCTTTCTAGGAAATTGCGCCCCATAAAGTAAAAACGCTCATGGTTTAAAGAATCGATAAACTGCATGGCTCCTTTTCTTATATTTTCTTTCAACCATTCATCCTTCTTTTAAGTTTCGTTCATTTTTACGTCTTTTTTGTTTCTGTTCCATCAAAATACCAAGCGCCCCTGCAAGAACAACAATCATACCTGCAAACTGCATTAGATTCATTGTATCACTAAACAGCACATATCCCAGTACCGCCGCAACTACCGGCATTAACAGTAGAAATACTTTTACAAGCCAGACCGGATACCTGCGCAGATTATAATAGTAAACCATAAAAACCAGCGTTTGCCCTATTCCTGCACTAAGCAGGGTACTCATCAGGGAAGGGTTATTTTTGAGTGTTATTATTTGTCCAATCGTCTTCGTTCCGCATGCGGTAACAATAAATAAAATCATTGCCACAACATTATTATAATATGCCACAACATCATCCTTGGCAGGATTTTGTTTGTCAAGTTGTACACTTTTAATGACAAATGCATTAATTGATACAAATAATGCACTCAGAATAAAAAAAACATTCCCTATATTTCCAATCCGAAATTCTTTTAAATCTATTCCCATAACAAGCATGACCCCAAAAAGCATCACAAATGTATACAACCACTCAAGGACTGAAAACTTATGTTTATAAATCAGGACAGATATTAAATTAATAAATAAAATATCACATTTTAGCAGGGCCGTTCCGCTTCCTGCCGAAGTAAGACTTAGTCCAATAAAGGCAGTCAGATCAAGTAAAAAACCCAGACAGCCGATCAGAAGCAGCTTTGGCCATATGCCTTTTACATGGATTAGATCATCTATTTCATGACGCAGCAGGATTCTGGCTGTTAATAAACAAAATGTAATGATACGTATGATAACTCCTACTGTAAAAACCGACATATAAGACACTGCCTGTTGGCTTGCCACATAATAGCAGCCCCAAATCAATGCCAACAAAAGCATTGGTGCCATATCTTTTACTTTCATCGTTATTCACCGTTCCTATGTTATTGAAATATGCTGATGATCTTTAAATATTTCTCCGGAGTAGCAACCAGATCATGAAAGCCTTGTAATAGCTCCTCCATAGAATATCTCACCTCTAAAAGCTCCAATAAATCCACCCTTTTTTTGTAGAGCATATCAATACATTCCGGAAATTCATTGCTGCTGTTTCTACTTCCAAAAATATTGAGTTCTTTACGGAGTATTCTTGGCTGGTTAAAATCAATAACCCCTTTAGCCCAGCCCACCAAACCAATGCGGCCGGAATTAGATGCGACCTCAAGTGAATCATTAATTGCTTTTTGAGAACCGGAACATTCCAAGACGACCGGAGCCATTTCACCATTCGTCCATTGACTTATTTTTTTAATAATATTTTCTTTTGCCGGGTTAACGACATAATCAACACCATACTTCCCGGCAAGTTCCAGGCGTTCGTCTATTACATCCATTAAAATTGGCTTTGCACCATAGGCCTTGCAGCAAAGAGCCGCAAACAATCCAATCGTTCCGGCCCCAAAAATGGCTGCAAACTCTCCGCCTCTCAACTGCGTCCGATGCATACTATGTAAAGAAATGCTAAGCGGCTCTACCACCGCAGCCAATCTCCAATCCATATCATCCGGTAATTTATGTAAGTATTTAACAGGATGCGATAGTCTTTCAACCATGGCTCCTTCCATACGCACCCCAAGTACGTTCATTTTCTCACAGTTGTTTATCATCCCTTTGCGGCAAGGATAACATTCTCCACAGGAAAAATAAGGTTCAATAGCAACTTTGTCACCTACCTTCAGCCCCTTCGTATTATCACCTATTTCTAAGATGATACCGGCAGCTTCATGCCCCATAGTTCTTGGATAAGTCATAGTTGGATTGACGCCTTTAAACGCAGTAACATCTGAACCGCAGATCCCCACCACCTTTATCTCTATCAGGGCATGCTCCGGGATATAAGCAGGCTCTTCCATTTCCTTGATGCATATGTGACCGGCCTTTTCAATATAAATGCTTTTCATTTCAATTCATCTCCATTTATTATTTATATCTACCACCATTTGATTTGTGATGTTACATATTCACGAAGTTCAATAAACTCTTTTGATGCCACATCCCTTGGTCTTGGGAGATTAATCTCCAATTCCTCTTTTATGGTTGTAGGTTTCTGTGATAAAATCATACATTTATCAGACAGATAAACGGCTTCTTCTACATTGTGTGTAATGAAGATCACCGTACTTTCCGTAGCTTGCCACAGCTTAATTACTTCGTCCTCCAAATAATATCTCATCTTGATATCCATTTGACCGTAAGGTTCATCCATCAATAGTAAATCAGGATGCAATGCAAAACTTCTTCCGATTACGATGCGCTGCTCTGTAGACGCGCTCAATTCATGGGGAAAGGATTTACGTACCTTATCTAATCCAAGCAGATTCAATATCTCGTCTGTTCTTTCATTAATAACCTGTTTTGGGTATTTTTTTGTTTCCAGTCCATAACGGATATTCTGCTCTACTGTCAGCCATTGGAATGCGGAAGGCTCCTGAAATACAAATGATAGATTGTGTTTTTTGGGATCTGCCGGTTCTCCATCAATTAAAATTTCTCCTTTTGTAGGTTCTAAGAGCTTAACCAAAAGATTGAGGAAAGTTGTTTTTCCACAGCCTGTCGGACCAACAATACAAACAAAATCTCCCTTTTTAATATCAAAGGAAACATTATCCAGTACTTTTAAGTCGCCAAAACATTTGGTAAGGCTTCTGACCTTAACTTTCGCTTCTTCACTCATTTTATACCCATGCATATTCAATTTGCCTGCAAATTGAATACTGCTTATAATAAAAATGCGAAGTTCCTTCGCATAGTTGAAAGAATTAATGCACTGCATGGCTCCTTATCTTAAATTTTCCTTCAACCTTGACAACATGCATATCACATGCCTGCATGCGATATGCATGTTGTTATAATGCCAAATCCATATTGGCAATGATTTCATTTCGAAGTTTCAAAAAGGGGGTGTCCGTATAATTTCTTGGTCTTGCCATATCCGGTACATATTCATTTTTCACACTGGTAGGACTTCCTCCAAGAAGAATAATTCTATCGCCAAGATAAATGGCCTCTTCCACATTGTTGGTTACAAAGATAACCGTACGTTTCTTTTTCTCCCAGATCTTTAGAATTTCATCTTCCATAGAATACCTCGTCTGGGCGTCTAAAGCGCCAAAAGGTTCATCCATCAACATAATATCGGACTCACTGGCGTATGCTCTAGCAATACCAACACGCTGCTTCATTCCGCCAGAGAGCTGTTGCGGCAACGCTTTTTCAAACCCCTGCAAACCTACCAAATCAATATATTCCTGTGCGCTTTTCTGACGCGTCTCTTTATTGGTTCCTTTTAATTTTTGATTCATTTCTACATTACCCATAACCGTTTTCCATGGAAATAAAGCATACTTCTGGAATACTATACCTAAATCGCCCATTTTAGGCCTTCCGTCTGTAAATTCTACCTTACCCTCTGTTTGTTTATCCAAATCTGCCAATATGTTAAGTAATACAGTTTTTCCACATTGTCCCGGACCAAGTAAAACAAGAAATTCATTTTCTTTTACATCAATATTTATATTTTTTAAGACCTCTGCCGTTTTATCTTTTAGATAAAACGTTTTTGATAGATTTCTGATTATTATTTTGTCTTTGAGAACTTCCATGGACACAGCACTCCTTCCATCTTTGTTAATATTGTGGACAGAATTGCGCTAACAATACCGATTGCCAGCATGCAAACAACAATCAACGCTGTGTCACCTGACTCTTGACCCCGTACAATCAAGAAGCCGACGCCCTGCTTTGCCACTATCATTTCTGCTGCAACAACGCACATCCACCCGCTGGAAAGCGCTGTCTTTATCCCTGCTAAAATAGCCGGAATGGTTGTTGGAAGCGCTATATCCGTCAACAGCTGCCTTTTATTGGCACCCAATACTTTACCTGCATTGATTAAGAGCGGATCAATTGCCCTGATTCCAGAAAATGTATTTAAAACGATTGGAATAAACGCTCCTATAAATACAATGACTATTTTAGAGGTCTCGCCAATCCCAAACCAAAGTATTACCAATGGTATCCATGCAATCGGCGGAATAGGCCGGAGTATTTCAAAAATAGGGCCTGCAAATGCATTGAATTTTTTATTCCATCCTAAACCAATTCCTAAACTGATTCCTGATATGACAGCAATGGAGAAGGCGATCAATACCCTTTTTAAGCTGGCCCAAATATGTAAAGGAAGGGTCGATTTAGAAATTGGTTTTTGCATAATCTCAAAAAACCTAGTTAATGTTGCAAGCGGTGTCGGAAGCATAGAACCATCTTTATTCGCTAAAATGGTCCAAATAATCAGAAATACGAGGAGTGACAGTACCGGTAAAAAATAATAAATTTTTTTATTTTTATTCATTATTTATACCTCCAAGGTGCAACTTTCTTTTCACACAGACCTAACAGCATTGCCATTAAGGCTCCTGTAAGTCCTATTGTTACCATACCGACCACAATAATATCTGGTCTGATTAACGTCCTGCCCATTTGTATCATATAGCCTAAACCCTTGGTTGACGCAAGCATTTCGGCTGCAACAAGCGTTGACCAAGCATTACCCAAAGAAATTCTAATCCCGGCAAATACCATATTCATAGAAGATGGTACACACACTTTACTAAATATCTGCCATTCACTTGCCCCAAATGTTCTTGCAACATTGATTAATGTCTGATTCGTCAGTCTTATTCCCAGATATGAATTAACGACACAGGGAACAAATGCAGAGATGAAAACGATGAAAAGCTTTGCTTCAAATCCTATCCCCAATGTTAGAATTATAATTGGAATCCAAGCGATTGGTGGAATAGGACGCACAATTTCAAAAACGGGCATTAGGAGAGAATCTAATGCTTTGTAATAGCCCATAAATAATCCAAGAGGAACCCCAATAGCTACTGCCATCAAAAATCCTGCCAAAGATAATTTTATACTTGATAAAAAATGTACGGTTATCGTAGCCCCGTCTGGCTTTGTTTCCGTTAGTTTCAAAATAAATGTTTTGATTACCGTCGAAGGCGTACACATGGTGCGGTCAGACAGAAACCCAAATCGAATACTTAATTCCCAGACACCAAAGAAAATGCAAAGCCCAAGAATACTCAATAGAATCAATATTATTTTATTATTTTTATTTTTTACCAAAATATCACCTCCCTCAAATTTTTATATTATCAATATTTTATTTGCCATATTTCTTAGCCAGCCTGTCAATAAACTGTCCATCAATAAATCCATTGTCTATTAAAGCCTGCTTATCACTTTCTTCAATCTTTCCCTGAGCAACAAAGAAATCAATAACCTTTTCCATAGCAAGGTCTACTTCCCGTTCCCCATAATTTCCGGAAAACATTCTTATTTCGTCATCCAAACTTGGAAGAGGCCTCTTTGCAGCGCTCTTGTATGCCGTATCATAATCCAGATCAAGTCCGTTTTCCAATCCAAAATCTAATAACAGTTGTGCCTGCTCGTCTAATTTATCCGAATATTTTTCACTTGCCTGTAAATATACGTCTAACCAGGCTTCAATTACTTCCGGTTTTTCAGCAATAGCCTTAGCCGAAGCGACTACTACCGTTGGCATCACTTCCCCGGTTGCTTTTCCAGATGAAATACAGGTCCAGTCTTCTTCTTCTGCATAGAATCCCTGCGGATCCCATAGACAAACGATGTCCCCCTGCCCGGATTTAAACGCAGTATAGGCCTGGGGAACAGCCATATCAATAATTTCAACATCACTATCTGTAAGACCCATCTTCTCCAGTGTAGCCATTAGCGTGAAATGCGCACTTGTTGAAGTAGGACACAAAATTGTTTTTCCTTTCCAACTGCCGGCATCTCCTAATATTTCCGGATACCCATCAACTTTTCCGCTGAATTTTGCAATTTCGCTATCATCTCTGGCCCAAATAGAAACGGCCTCCGTATCAGGTGCGGAAAAAGCAATTACTTTAGAATCGTATGCAATAGCACCCATGATAGATGGTGGAGATCCCATTGCACCTACATCCCATTCGTCTGCACCTAAGGCTTCATTTTGTGCAGGTCCTGATGTAAACATCAGTATTTCAACATCAATTCCCGCCTCTTCGAACATTCCTTCTATATCCCCAATATAGCTAGGCAATCCATGACTGTATGGTTGATGACTGAGTACTATTTTCATTGGTTCTTCCGCCTGTGTTTCATCATTTTTTGCTGTTGAAGCGGTATCTGCGTTTCCATTCGTTACATCACCTGCCGTATTTTCATTCGCTGCCTTTCCACACGCTGCCAAAATTAACATAAAAACTGCAAGCATTACTGATAACATTACTTTTCTTTTCTTCACTTGAAACCCTCCTCCTTATTATACACATATCATTTTGACAATAAAAATAATTTATTAATTAAATTAACTAATTATTGTCTGATATCTATTTTACTTTACGTTTTATTTTATGTCAATCTGTATTTATCACATTAATTTGATTTCTATTTTGTGCAAATTGTATATTTCAATTTTTATTATAAAAAAATTATTGACTTTTACAACAATTTAATATATAGTAAATTTAATTAATTAATTATTTAGTAAGGAGGCATCTATGTTTTATAAAAATCCCTTTGACATTGATCTGCTTAACAAGGTTGTTATTATTACAGGGGCGGGCGGAATCATGTGCAGTCATTTTGCAAAAGTAGTTGCCCAAACAGGTGCAAAAGTAGTTTTATTAGATATAAATATTGAACAGGCTTTGCAGTATGCTGATGAAATCACAAAAGAAGGTTACTATGCCAAGGCATATTATGTGAATGTTTTGGGCAAAAAATGTCTGGAAGAAGTTCGGAAAACGATAAATACTGAGATAGGCACTTGCGATATCTTAATTAATGGCGCAGGTGGCAATAATCCAAAAGGGAACACAGAGGATGAGCAATATGGGGCTGATACTGCAAAAGATATTAAAACGTTCTATGATCTTGATTTAGATGGTTTCAAATTTGTCTTTGATCTGAATTTTATTGGCACATTATTACCTATACAAATATTCTCTGCAGATATGCTTGGGAAAAAAGAATGTTCCATTGTCAATATTTCTTCAATGAATGCAATAAAACCTCTAACAAAATTGCCCGCATACAGTGCTGCTAAATCTGCAATTTCAAATTTAACGGAATGGCTGGCTGTCTATTTCGCGAAAGAAGGAATACGTGTAAATGCTCTGGCACCTGGTTTTTTTATCACAAATCAAAATAAGCCTAATTTATTAAATCGCAATGGTACATATACACGAAGGGCTGAAAAAATATTATCGCAAACGCCAATGAACCGCTTTGGAAATATGGAAGAGCTATCCGGCATCCTACTATTTCTGCTCTGCCACGAAGCCTCTTCTTTTGTGACCGGAACCATTATTCCGATTGATGGAGGATTCAATGCTTTTTCAGGAGTATAATGATTTTACTTAGGAGAAATTAACGTGAAAGACAAAAAGAATCTTTCACTATCCTTATTTGAGTATCCGCTAAAGAACCTAAACTAGTTTAGCTGGATAGATGGGAGTTAAAATGAAAACCACAGGTGTTAATATGAACGATGTTAAACTTACTAATCGTTCCTGCGTGCTTGAATTATTACTGACGCATGGCGCGATGTCACGCACAGACATCGCAGCCGCTTTACATTTAACTACTGCAACACTAACCTCTATTTGTAATGAGTTTCTTGAAAAAAATATTCTTATTCAGTCTAACCAATCTCAGGAGACTCAAAATGTAGGACGAAAAAAATATCCATTGCAAATCAATCATAATTACAAATATGTTATTGCAATTGATTTACATTATACTGGAAGTACTATTGCTATTACGAATCTAAATGCTGAGCCGCTGCTTATAGAATCTGTTGCTATGGAAGAAAATATTGAGCCTCGTACTTTTTTAAAAAGTCTTGCAAATAGTTGTATTCGTTTACTATGGGAAAATAATCTTACCAATGATGATATTTTAGGTGTAGGTGTTTCTATTGTTGGTTCTGTCAATCATATAGACGGTATTAGCCTGCATCCCTTTAAAATATTTAGTGATGCTCCTATTGCCATAAAAGAAATCTTGGAAGAAGAATTACCCTTTGTGGTTTGTGTGGAAAATAATGTGAATGCTTACTTAAACGGAGAATTACTATTCGGTCATGTGAAAAATGCCACCAATATGCTGATTATAAAGTGGGGGCCAGGTGTTGGTTCTGCTTCCTCCATAAATGGAAGCATCTGCAAAGGAACCAATTATCATTCAGTTGAATTAGGGCATACTTATGTTTATTCAAACGCTGAGAAATGTCAGTGCGGGCGAACAGGCTGTTTGGAAACAGGCATTGGTATTAAAAAATTTATTGATAAAATCCAGGAATCAAAATCAGAAGATCAGGAAATACAGAAAGCAATTGTAAAGCATGGTGAACCTGCTCTGAATAATATCATGTACTTCCTAGAGCTTAACTCTCCAAAATTCCAGGAATTTATTCTCTCTGCTACTCATGATCTTGCGATTGCCTCTAATAACGCAATTCAAATTTTTTCTCCTGATTGCGTTATCTTATATGGTAATCTATTTGAATCTAGCATTACTTTTCAGAATTTTACAGATTATATCTTACAAATAAATCCTTTTTTGAAAAAGAACTTATTTGTAAAAAGCAAATTAGGGGCGCGTCAAAAATATGTTGGTGCTGCAACCACAGCAATAAAAACATTTTTTATTGATGCAATGGCAGATTATAATTATAAGCCTATTGTCAAAAATTAAATTTCTTCAAAAACCCCTTTAGCCAACGTTTTATATATTTTGAGAATCTATCTATAAAGCTATAATATTAATTATCTAATTATCGCCGCCGGATGTCCGGCAACTGCGCGACCTGTGCCGCTATTACGTCAAGCGGCGCTTGATGGAGAACTGAATCCTACGCAAGTCGAGAAACTTTCTCTGATTCGACGTCACATAAACGGCTTAGATGATTTGAAAACATCGCTTGAGCACCTGATTTACAAGCTTGCTGAGAAGTACCAACCCCAGATTGATTTGCTTATGGCTGTTCCGGGTATCAGTCAGCCTCCTTATTATTCGCCGCCTATGGCGGTTAGTTTATAGATATCTTTATCTGATACATCTTTTTTTCTCCCGGTTCCAGAAATTTCAACTGGTTTGTTTTTCGCATAATATCTCTTCCATCGGGATAACAGTTCCCGGGTTCCAATCCCAGTACATAATCCCGTTCCCCCATCATCTTCCATTGGGTAAAACAATCCAGGCTCTTCGGGTCAAACTGGATCTTTAGTCCTGTATGCCGCTTTGGCTGATAAACCATTACTGTTCCCTCATTGCTGCATTCATGATAATAGCAACGTTCCTCATAACCGGCCTGCGGCTTTTCCATCTGCATACAATTCCGGATGTCTTCTGCCGCATGTTCATTTCTAGTTCTTATGGATTGCGAAGAAATGGAAACTTCCGTATCCTCATCCAATAGCGGATATCCTATATTCATGTGATATAGAATTTCAACCGGTTCTGCTTTATCTCCGGTATTTAAGATTTCATCCTGGACAGTAAATGTATTTTCGCAGGTATCCACACTGATTTGTCGGTGCAATCTCAACTTTCTTGCAAAAATTCCTTCATCATTCATCTCGGCATTGATTACGAGTTTTCCCTCTTCTTCACGCCAATAGGCATGTTCTGCCGGGGTATTTCCTATGGAACCATGAAGCGGCAGTTCTTCGCCTTCGTCTACACAAGGACTTCCTACCGACTGCAATCCGCAGGTCGTTAAAAATCCTGCCGTAAAAGTTTTAAGCCATTTATCACCTGTGCTCTCATAATAAGTCGGGGCCGCATACCCGCACGGTGCAAAATATCCCATATTCATACCATTAAAACGAAGTCTGGAAATATCCGCCGCCCGGTCTAAGGAAACGCATAGCTCCAATCCGCTTTTATTACGCACTTCTAAAATACGCATCCCATCGCCTTTTCCACCTAACAGACGATGCTCCTCTATTCCATATAATTGCAAGGAATGTCCGATATATTTATTCATAGTCTTATCTTCCCCTTTATACTAATGGTCTTACTGCATGATAAACCTGTTTATAACGCCGGTACAGCTTCGTATATTTTTGATGCATATCTTCCCGTGGATAATAGGTTTCACCTTCCTCTACCATATGGGCCGCGGCATCTTCCAAATCTTTGAAAAATCCTGCTGCAATCCCTGTCAGCATGGCACTTCCTACAGTTCCTGCATCCACGGTTTTCAGTGCAACAATCGGTATATTCAGTATATCTGCCTTCATCTGCATAAAGACCTTTGACTTTGCTCCTCCTCCGGTGGCATGTAAGATCTGAAAGTGTACTCCCGATTCTTTGAGGTACTCCATATTCAAGACCATTTCATAGACGACGCCTTCCATGCATGCCCGATAAACATCACTAACGCTATGTTCAATATTCAATCCAAGAATTGCTCCTTTTGAACCTGTATCCATGTACGGAGTCGCAGCACCTGCAAAATGGGGAAGTACCAGTATGCCCGTTGGTTCTTCTGACTGACCTTCCAACAATTCGTTTACCGAAATGCCCTTTCTCTCTGCCAGTATCTTTTCTTGCTTGGCAAAGGTATCCACACACCACTGGACTAAAGCTCCCCCTGTATATGAAAAGGCATAACATACATATTTCCTGGGAATCACATATGGCACCACAGCATAATATCCCTCATACATAACATCTAGGTCCGGAATTTCATCATAAACCGGGGTCATGCATTCTACTGTTCCCGCACCATCTACTGCTTTATCTGAATCAAATACACCCGCCCCCACTGCTGCGGCCACTTGATCATGACTGACCGATATAACCCTTGTTCCCTGATGAAGTCCTGTTTTTTGTGCAATCTCCGGTAATATGGCTCCGGCATCCGTCCCACTTTGAACAGTTCTTGACATCAGTGTTTTTTTAATACCTGCCGTCTGGAAAATCTCTTCACTCCAGTCCATCGCACGAATATCGAAAGCCATCGTCCTTGTTGCCAGTGAATAATCAATTTGTGCTATCCCCGTCAAATGGAACACAACATAATCTTGCATCAGGAATATGTGATGGGCTGCGCTATAAATCTCCGGCAGATGCTTTTTTATCCACATCATCTTCGATATACTATACATTTCATGAGGTCGCAATCCCGTTATCCCGGCTATTTGTTTTCCTCCCAGCTTTCCGGTCAGCGAAAGGCATTCTTCCCTGCCTCTCATATCCGTGTACAACATGGCATTGTGGAGAGGTTGTCCCGCCGCATCGGTCATTACAAAGGTTTCGCCAAAACTGGTCACGCCTATTCCTGCAATGTCCGGATATTTTTGTGCCATGGCTTTGATCACACTCAATACAGCCTGCATGATTACTGATACGTCCACCTCGTGCCCATCAGTCTTCCGTCTGATTGGATAATCACAGTAGGCCTTATCGATATACTTCCCCTGCTCACTAAATATCGTCAACTTACATCCTGTCGTTCCAATATCCAACCCGCCTATTTTCATTGGGTTCCCCCTTACTCATCAATATCCACCCAGTCATAATGCAGGTAGGTCGTGAATGCTTCCTTTAAGATATCCTTCATATGCCCCACACCAATTGCCGTATGATGCTTAAAGCCCCCGCGAGCAAGCGTCATCAGTTTATCCTGCAGATTCGGAATTTTGGCTACGCCTGCACAACCAAAGTACTCTGCTTCTATCGGATCCTCCGTAAACCTGGCTTCACTGGCATAAATCACAATTTTTCCATCCTTGGTCTGACAATTGGAGATTGTCGTTGGAAATGCCCTTATCCTTCCTTCATTACTTCCCCAACCAGAGCCAGGATCGCCTTTGCCAAACATCTTATGCTCAGTCACCGTCCCTTTTCCAGTCATCAGCGACTGTGCAACCGGTCCGCAGTGAAATAAAATCACTTTATTTTCATCATCACCATAATTATTATTCCAATCCAGTACGGCTGCTGCTTCTTCACTGGCCAGATTCATCGCCCGCATAGAAATCGCAGAACACATATCAATTTCACAGGAGGCTACAATACCGCGGTCGTTTAATTCACTAAGCAGTACACATGGACAGATACGCAAAATCGTCTCCATTTCATTCCAGCATCGCAGAGTCAGCGCATCCAGCCGATATGCTTCTATGTAATCATCAATCACAACAGATACTTTTGCCAAAGTATCCCTATTGGACCCGGGCACCTTGGAACAATCGGTATAATTTTTTAATGTCTCAATTTTTTTCAGTACTTTTTCATCATCTGACTTCATATTCTGCACCGTATAGATGAGTTCCGATAAATCAAAGGATTCTACCGTAATTCCATACTTCTGCAGGGCAATTTCATCAAAACGGACGGTCTTGAATGCCGTAGTCCTGGCTCCAATACAGCCAACGCTGAACCTTTTCATCCCGTTGACTACTCTGCAGATTGCCGCAAAATCTTTTAGATTCTGTGCAAATGCATCGGTCAAAGGGTGGACAACATGGGGTTTTAAAACTGTAAACGGTACTTGATACTGGGTAAAGACATCCGTCACTGAAAACTTTCCGCAGTAAGCATCCCGTCTATGGGCAAAATCCATTTTACCGATTTCATCCGGATATGCCTGCATCAGAATCGGCACACCCGCATCCTGCAGGGCAGTAATCGCCCCATTTTCATCTGCAAAGATGGGCATAGAAAAGATGACACCGTCATACTCACCATCATGCTCCTTCAGCCACTGGGCATAAAGCCGGCCTTCTTCCCTGGTTTCCACACCGCCGTATCTGGTAACCTCAGCATCCATGGCAATATAGTCATACCCCGCATCGGTTACCGCCTTTATCATGTCTTCTCTTGCGCCATAAATCAATTCTCCCGGCATAAATCCCCTGTTACAGAAACACAACGCAAATGTCATTTTCTTCATTTTCATTTAATCTTTCCTTCCTAATCTTGCAATGCAAATATCTTCATTGCCGTTTTTACATTTTCTTTCATTGCCTTTTTGGCTATTCCAATTGCCTGAGAATAAAACATAGGTGCTCCATCCGCTCTGTCATCTGCCCATTTGGTTATTGCCGCACCGCCGGCTTTATCCATATAAGTAAAATAGTTTATTTTTCTGACTCCTGCCCGGATAGCAGTTTGGAAATCCTCTTTACTGACACCGGAACCTCCATGCATAACAACCGGAATTCCATCGGTTTCGTTCCGTACCTTTTCCACTATGGAAAAATCCAGTTTTGGTTCTGTTAGGTAAATGCCATGAGTTGTACCAAAGGAACAGGCTAATGTATCAATTCCCGTCTCTTCTACAAAGGTTTTTGCCTGCATCGGATCTGTGTAGATTTTGGTTTCATCCTCATCCACTGCATCAGCTCCAGATTCACGACGCCCCATGGAACCAAGCTCTGCCTCTACTGCGGCACCGGTCTTTGCCGCCATTTTCACAGCTTTCTTTGTGTTCGTGATATTCTCTTCATAGGTCAGTACCGATCCATCATACATGATTCCTGTAAATCCTATGTTTAGTGCCTGTTCAAGATATTCTAAAGTTTCTCCATGATCTAAATGCACACACACCGGCACTGATGCCTGCTTCGCTCTTGCTACCATCATTGGTCCGATAATATGAAGTGGCATTAACTCCTCATGACATTGGGCAAACTGCACAATAACCGGAAGTTTCAACTCTTCTGCCGCTTCTGTGACAGCAAGCAGGCTTTCTAGATTCGGCGTATTAAATGAGCCGACTGCAATACTTCTTTCCTCTGCGACATTCATAATCTCTCTTAAGGTTACAATCATATTTTTCCTCCTGGAATATTTCATCACATTCTGATATATTATCCTTATCCACTTACATTTTAGCTTTTTCTTATATGTGATTATATATAATTTTGTCCGATATACTTTGATTTTGTTCTTTCAGCAAAATTTGTACCATATAGTATCTCTGAATGTAGGACATCATTCTATATGCGTCTAATAATTTCCTGATCTAATCAAAATAAATTAAGGATAACTATCAATCAGCTGGCTAAATTTCAGTCAAACTATTTAATGGTTATCCTTTTTTGCGATAAAACAAAGCATGTAATAATTAGATAATATAGCGTATCAATGAAAGCGGATCCCCCTAACGGCTATGACGTTATAATGGTAAGCGGCAAACTTTATTCATAATCTTCAATTCGCCATTCATCTTTCCAATCAATATAAACCCCATTTAGCATATGACAGCATCTGCATAAAATCCTCTGTTTTTGCCATCTGTGTAAAGGTCCGATACTATTCTAAAGCTATCTTTTAGTTTTATATCGTTTGACGAGCTTCCGACTAGCACTTCCATATCCCCCGCTTCTACTTTCCATCGCATCTCCAGATCTAAAAATGCCATCTGACTCATCTTTACTTTGAAGGTAATGCGTCTTCTTTCACCAGCTTTCAGCGTATTTCTTTATATGATTAATAACACTGCTGTGTCCCGTATTTTCACTGCTGACCATTATGTCATCCACATATTTATTATAAAAATAAAAACCATCTCCACCATCAATCATTCCTGCTATCGTTTCTAAATGATAATAGCTTTTCAGCTTTGCGCTTTGATAGTCATAATTATCTTCCCGCTGCATTTTCATCTGAATAAAGTCAGAATCTTTGCTGGAAAAATAGTGCAGTAATGACTGCGTGTTATCCATGCGAAGACTTATATCTGACATATAACTATTTGCAAAATCTTGTTCCATAAGTATGGTTCGTTCAACTACAGTGTTAAGCGTGCTGTTAACCGCAATAATAGCGATTAAATTTAGTGGTAATACCAATACAATAATAAGCAGTATTACTTTTGTAGATACTGAATTTAATACTGTATAAAATCTGTTTCTCATAAATTCACCTATCTTCTTATTAAAACCCATTTTATAAACAACTTTGCTTTTGGTATAATAATTAGCCTTATAACTTATAATATAGCAAATCGGCGCCAGGAAAAATATAGATATTTGACTGCTTTACTTTGAAATTGTTTTTAAATATAGTATAATTAAATCTAAGGGGGGACTATTATGATATCCACATTTAATTTAGTAAAATTAAAAGAACTCTTAAAAGATTTTTACAACTTAACGCAGATCAGAATTACGGTATTTAGTGAAACGTTCGAAGAACTTGTGGCATATCCGGAAGAAATTGCTTCATTCTGTCAAATTCTTCGGCAGGATAAAATTGCTGATTTAAAATGCCGTGAATGTGATCAAAATGCATGTAAAATTGCCTCCTCTGAAAAAAGAGGACTCTATATCTATCAGTGTCATGCTGGTCTGACAGAAGCCATCTCTCCAATTTATATGGGAAATATATTAATCGGTTATCTCTTCTTTGGTCATGTATTTTCTTATGATACTTATGAGGAAGGCTGGGATAAAATCAAATCAAGCTGCTCTTCCTATAAGATAGATATAGACGAACTGCAAAAAGCGTGTTATGACAGAACCATTATAAAAGCTGACTATATTCAATCAGCTGCACAAATATTAAAAGCCGTAGCTTGCTATCTTTGTGCCCAGCGGTTAGTTACAATTAAAAACAAAGATCTTCCAATGCAGATTGATGACTACATCGGCCAGCATCTGACAGAAAACATAACCGCCAATACTATATGTAAGCACTTTGAGATTAGTAAGACTCACTTATATGATATAGCGAAACAAAATTACGGAACAGGAATTGCCAGCTATATCCGCAATCTGCGCCTAGGCAATGCTGCCCGGCTTCTGATTGAAAAGCCCGATCTGACCATTACCGAAATTGCACAAAAGTCAGGTTTTGGCGACTATAATTATTTCATTACTCTTTTCAAGCAGTATGCCGGGAAAACTCCTCGCCAATATAAGCATCATGCAAAAACAATTTATACTGAACAAACGAATAAATAAATTTAATCTTCCTATTCTCTGCCAGTCAAACGAGTAGATTGAAGTTAATATTTCAATCTCTTCGTTTATCATATATTCATTCTAAACTTGATCCATTATTTTCAATTACTTTCTTATACCAGTAAAAGGAATCTTTTCGCACTCTGGAAAAATCACCATTTCCTGCATTATCCCGGTTCACATATATAAATCCATACCGTTTTCTCATTTCACCGGTGGAAGCCGAAATCAGATCAATACATCCCCACGGAGTATAAGCAATTAAATCGACTCCATCAGCAATGGCCGCTTTCATTTCCTTTATATGTTCTCTCAGATAATCAATCCGATACTCATCATGTACTTTTCCATCGACAACTTCATCTGCCATACCCAGCCCATTCTCAACAATCATCAACGGAACCTCATACCGACTGTACAAGTCATTCAGGAAATATCTCAGTCCCTTCGGATCAATTGACCATCCATACTCACTCTTCATAAGGTATGGATTCGGTCTCCCAAGAAACAGATTTTCCACTCTCATATTATCTGTCTTTTCTGTTGATACCGTCATCGTTGAATAATAACTGAATGCAATAAAATCTGCTTTTCCGACTGAGAGTATACCATCATCCCCCTCTTCTTTTACAATACGAATATTATTATTCTGGAAATATCGCTCTGCAAAATACGGATATTTTCCCCTTACAAGTATATCTCCACACAGGTTATGTGTAATATGATTCTTTAATTGTGCCTCCTGTACATCACTGGGATTGCAGCTGTATGGGTAACTAACATGGCTGGAAATCATACAGCCGATTTTAAATTCAGGATTAATCGCCTTCCCCATTTTTACCGCCAGCGCACCGGCAATAAACTGGTGATGCAATGCCTGAAAACGCAGTGACTTTTCCTCATTACTCTCTTTTTTTGAACCGATTACGGTTTCTCCATCTCCAACTTTCAGACCCAGACTTAAAAATCCACCATACGAATTGACCCCTGAGTTGATTTCATTAAATGGCAGCCAGTACGTTACCAGATCTTTGTATTCCGTAAATATTGTCCTGCAGTAATTCAGATAGAAGTCTATCACATCTCTGGAACCCCAACCATTATATTTATCTGTCAAATAGAAGGGAATTTCATAATGAGAAATAGTCACTAACGGTTCAATATCATATCTCCTACATTCTTCAAATACATTTTTATAAAAATCAATACCAGCCAGATTAGGCTCTTCTTCTATTCCGGTCGGATATATTCTGGTCCAGTTGATACTTAGCCTCAACACTTTGAATCCCATTTCGGCAAATAGAGCAATATCTTCCTTATATCTGTGATAAAAGTCGATTGCCTGATGTGACGGATAATATTCATCTTTTCTAATCTCCCATGTAAACCGTCTTCTGTCCTGCATTGTTCCTGACGTCACATGATCAGCCGCACTGTCTCCCTTCCCGTCAAGGTTCCATGCTCCTTCACATTGGTTTGCAGCGATTGCTCCTCCCCACAAAAAATCTTTTGGAAATCCCATTCTACACCTCTTTTATAATTGTCTGGTACAAAGCAAATATTTCTTCTGCTACAATTTCCATAGACTCGCAGTTCATCATCTGATCCTCAACGTGCATCAGCAAAAGAGTGACTGTAAAATTTTCCTCTGTACTTAGCTGCAATAGTTTCGCATGATGTTTATGACCAGCCAAATATGCTTTCTTCCCTTCTTCAATCATTTTTCGCGCCTCATCGAATTTTCCTTCTCTGGAGGCAGCCATTGATTCTATATAACAGCTCTTTGCTTCGCCGGCCGAAACAATCAATTCTCCACATAAAATTTCTAAGTCCATATTATTCTCCCATCAGCTTTTTAGCAGTATTCAACACTTCTTTTCCTTTCAGCATTCCATATGCAGCTGAGTCAATTATTTCAACCGGCTTATCTGGAAACAAGCCTTTAATTTCTCTCAATTTATATCTTATCTGCGGTCCAATCAAGAGGACATCTGCATCTACCCCTACTTCCTCTGCCATACCAATCGCATATGCTTTGATATCGCAAACATAGTCCTCATTCTTAGCTGCTTCACGCATTTTTTGTACCAACGCACTTGTTGACATCCCTTGATTACATAATAAAACGATTTTCTTCATATTCATTAACCTCCTGTTTTTTTAATCTAATAATTTCCTCAAATCCTCCGTATTATTTACACCGCTCAGTAGTTTCAGCCATTCTTTGTTTGTAATTTTTTCAAACAGCTTCTCATTCATTTTTACACTGTCTTCTATAGAATCTCTACTGTATGAAACCATAAATATATATTTTACTTTCTGCTTTTCCCAAATAATGGGCCTATTCAGAATACAGACAACCATAAAAGTTTCATCTGTACAAAGCGAAAGAGGATGCGGCACCGCAACATAATCTCCGATTTCTGTTGTTGATAGCCGTTCACGCTCCATTACAAGTTTCTTAAACTCTCCATCCAGATTCTTTTTTTGGGTCGTATCTTCACACAAATACTCCAGTACTTCTTCCTTTGATGACATATCAATATGTAAATAAAAGGAATCATTTGCAACAACACCATTCAGCAATTCCAAATTCGATATTTCCTGTGTCTTAGTCATATCGAAATCATCCAGTATGTTCTCTAGATAAACGACTTTTCTATCGATTTTCTGTGGCAGTCTCACTGTAGATACCACATATTCCACTGTTGAAAAATCGAAGTTCATATAATTATTTATATTTAATACTTTGATATTCTCATCTGGAATTTTCAACTGTTTCTGAATCTTATATTTTACAAATAAAACCGAACCGATTCCTTCCGAACAGATCAACGCCACATCTCTGCTTTTCTTACTTTCCACATTCCTATCCATTGCCAGCGCATAATGAAGTGCTATATATCCCAACTCACTGTCAGAGATATCCCGCCCAATATTCCGGTTTATCTCACTGGCAGCGATCGCTGCCAAATCTACCGCTCTCGGGAACTGTATCTTAATATCCTTTAAAACCGGATTCGAAAAACTGAATCCGTATTTTGCTCTTGTTATCATTGGCTGCAGATGTACTGCCAACGCCTCAAACAACTCTGCATCATCACTGAAATCATAGCCCAATTTCTCTTTAATTTTGCTATTTATACTGCCAAGAAGATCTTCTATTTCACTATTGGTAAAATCATATTTCTCGGATAATATTCTTTTTCCTTTTAAATGCAGTTGAATGTATTTTATCTCCTCTTCCGGAAAATTAACATTCATCTGACTAGTGATTTTATCTACAATTTCACAGGCCAGCTGATACTCCTTAGAATCTGTCGTTTCTGAAATCTCATTATCTTCTATTATATTTCCATTCTCTATACGTTTCATCGCTACTACGATATGGAGTACAAGACTTCTGTAGGAGCTATCCTGCAGCATAACAGCATTCTTGCTAAGCATCTGAAAAAGAATCTCTTCAATTTTATAATAATTCTCGACTGTAATCCCACACAAGCTTATGACATCATTGATGTTCTCTGAATCCACACACCACTGTACATAGCAGACTCTTTTGTCTAATTCCCGACCTTCCAGACGGATACCATATCTTGGTCTTGTAACAAATGCAATATTATACGGCTTCAAAATTTCCAAGATCTTTTTAATAATCCTATTCATAGTAGAACGTGAGACCCAAATTTGTTCACTTAACTCGTCTATTGTCAGCCATTCTTTACTGTTCAGCAAAACATCTAAAATATATCTAATTCTGGTTTCCATATCATCCAGGGCAGGCTCATCCAACTGGTAGGACAGATGCAGATTCTTAATATCCTCATTTCCCGCCTGTATCCTGTATCCGTTCCTTCCTTCAGAAATAATGGATATTCCAAATGAATTCAGCCAGCCCCGGTATTGACTTATATCCTGTCTGATTGTCCGAGCGTTTACTCCAAGTTGTGTCCCTAATTCTTTTCCGCTTACCATATGCTGCTCCCTGGATAAGTATTCCACAATTTTAATGACACGTTTTTTTGACATATCTTTTACACCATCCTGCAGAACGCTTAATGTTATACTGTTTGGACATCATCAGTTTCCAATTCCGCTTTAACGTTCATTGCGTCTGCGCGTTTAAAGAACGGATACCAGATTACAAGGTTCAAGGCAACTAACGCAATTTGCAGCGCCGCCCCCGTCCATGACGCATTATTCAGTGCGCCATACATCCCCAAAGGATACATCGAATTCATCGTTGCTCCGGTCGGCGGTGCCACCAGTCCAATCGTGGTAAGCAGATGAGCCAACAGAAAATTCACCGCTGTTGTCAGAACATATGGAATAATTAACACGACATTCATAACCATAGGCGTTCCGTATACAATCGGTTCTGATATATTGAACAATATCGGACCAAGCGACAACTTTCCTAATACTTTAAAATGTTTACTTTTTGCAGCAAAAACCATAAGAAGCACTAACGCAATCATTACTATTTTAGTATACGGCATATAATTCCATGCCGGATACGGTGCCGCTTCTCCATTCGCAAATGCCATCATGTTCTCTGCCCAGATAGGTCTTACGATTGGTGACATCGCAACATATACAACCATGGCTCCATGTATCCCGAGTCCCCATAAAATACATGGAAGCACTACATAGATAAAAGCACCGCCAAGTCCTCCGCCAACATGCGTTAATGGTTCCTGGAGAATCGAATAAATCAGTTCCTGCGCTGTGCCAAAACCCGTGTGGCCAAGAGCGACCCGAAGCACTGTAAACACTAAGAAGACCAGGCCTGCAGGAATCATTGTTTCAAACATATTTGCTACATTTTCAGGTACAGAAGCAGGCATCTTGATCTTTATATTCTTATCCAGACACCAGATATAGATCCGGCAGGCAAGTATTCCTACAATCATAGCCAAAAACATCCCGGTAGCTCCAAAAGCACCTTTCGGAATCACGTCTGTCACCAGTGTGCTTATTTCCTCCCCGGCTTCATCTGTAAATGTAAACATCGTCTCAAACGGAGTTACTACAAGCATTGCTCCCAGGCTGATCATTGCTCCACTCAACGGATTTTTATTATAAGATTTTGCCATAAAATATCCCAGAGCAATAACCAGATACAATGCAATCAATTCTGAAGTTATCAATACCGGAATACTCAGAATATCATACAACCCTGTGTTCTTCAGGAACTCTATATATCCGTCTCCAAACGGCAGCGAGCGAATCAATGTGAATAATGACGCTCCAATCGATAGTGCACTAACGCCCATAAAAGAATTCATCAATACCTTCATATATCTCCAATTTGTGAACTTGTCTATGACAGGCATAATCTTTTCGTCTATTGTATTTCTGATACTCATCATTTAACACCCCTATTCTCATTTTTAATCAAAATCTTCTATTCTCCAATCGTTGTACCATCTGATAATCAGTTTTTTATCCTCCCAAAAAGCAGGCAGCCACACATAATCGGAAATCGATGTATTCGCTTCATTGTGTTTTCCACACGGTGACTGCTTGAATATGGCTTCCTCTTCCTCTGTCACACTACACTCGCTGTCATATCTTGAAGATATGGCTCGCGAAATAATATCAAATTTTTCTTTTGTGACCTTGTATTTAGGAAGCCACCTGTCTGCTATTACAATATAAAGATTTTTCTTTTCAGGGTGTTTAAACACACCTGATATCTGACTGTTAAACGATGCGGAGCTTTCATCATTTTCATGCGGATTTCCCCTTGATATAAATGGTCCCAGCCAATCATCCGCAACTGCATACTCAGATGGATTCGGCACATATCCTGTTCTGCAGCTGGTAATCAGATAATGTACTCCCTCATGCTGTATATGTGCAACTCCTTCTCTTGTAAACGGCGGCGTCAAGCCCTCATAATTGGTTGTATAGCAATCTGTAACATCAAGAAAATCCTCACATAATTCAATGGCCACAATCTCCTTCCTGTTATGATCAAAATATAAATATGCCTTCTTTGTTTTCTCATCTTTTACTAAGTCAAAATCACCCGCCTTCCCACCCAATGGCCTAACATTCTCTCTGACAAGCGTATATGGACCAAGGAGTTGATCTGCTGTAAGAATAAAAAATGAACTCTCTCCATTGATTTTAATCCAACACACATATTTTTTAGTCTTTTCATTGTAGATAATATGGGGTCTGTCAATATGTTTATTAGGATGAAGTGGGGAATTCATATCCTCTAAATTGGGTGGAATAATCAATCCTTCATCTTTCCAGTTATATAGATCTCTTGATGAATAACAGCGAATCCCATATGTCCATATACCGTTTTTCCCATCTGTTTTTTCTTTGTTCTCTCCATACCAGTAGAATATCCCATTTTCATAAAATACCTTTCCACCATGTGCATGAATCCTTTTTCCATCATCATCCAACCATACTTGACCAGGCTTTATTGAACAATTCATTTTTTGCACTCCTTCCTAGATTGTTGTATCTTGTCTCTACCTCTCCTCTGTTCACATGGTTACCCTATTTCTTTTATTTTAATATAAATTGCTCAAAGTCTCCATTTCAAAAAAAGCCTCAATCATTTCTTTTTTGTAAGAATTCCTGGTATTAATAATAGAAAAAGCCTGATAAAAGATAAATTTCACTATTGAATATCTACCTAACCAAGCTTTCTCACATATATTTAACTAAAAACTGTTTCCACATTTTTTATTATAATATTTTATCTTCCTCACGATAAATGAGACAACAATCAAGCTAAGGGGGCAGCTAATACTGCCAAAAGTGCTTTTAGACGAGACAAACGCCAAAGTAATCGATCAGTAGGTATACAGCTCCAACCGCCTGACCTCTGGAAAATCATAAAACTGAATGAAATAACCTTCGTCGCCGTTCAGGCTTCTTTGCATTTCCCATATGCCTTTGTTCAGTTTTCCCTCTTCATAATTTAGAATATCTATCTCATGGTTCATTCCCTTTTTGGGCAGATATCTTAATTTGAAAGAAGTTCCCATAATATAAAATTGATTTTCATCCACTTCAATGATCATACCCGCTGCTTTGGGCTTTTCCTTGTCAATAGCGTTATAAACAATTTGGAATGTGTAGTTTTTTGTTTCGATTACTGTGCCTTTTTCCATCTCATTTACCCTTGCAAAGCTGTGAAGTTTCCCTTTTTTTCTGGCTGCGTCGCGGAGTTCTTCTGAATTTTTTAATATGTCGTACATTTCTTTTAAAACTTTTGTAGTCCCGTTGATCTGCCACGCCTCCATATCAATATTGAGGGTAGCCATGACAGAAGGATTGAAAATGCCCAGTCTCAATTCCGGCGGGGTTGACAGGTCTTCGATTCCGAAAATCGAAAAACATAGCGCGTTGTATTTTCCAAACGCATGAAATGCATTTGAAATATTATAGATGTCCCTTCTGTATTCGGGTATCAGCAGCGGATTTGTATCTGTCGCATATTTTACGACAACCTCTTCAAATTCCGGAACATAAACATCAGGCGCCAGCGCAGTGATCTCGGGGACCATTTGCTTCCATACATGCATGTATTTTGAAATGGGCCCGCCGCTGGGGTATCCACCTGGACGCCAAGGATACTTTTCGATCCAGGCATTTACCAGCATAGGAATGTCATATACCTCTTTCCCCGCACAGGTAATGGTATGCAATGCAGAAGTATAAGCGCCTGTCATAAAGACCTCGGATGCATCTTCTTCAAACAGTTCCTCGTAACTTCCCAACTGTGCAATACCAAAGCTCGCCATTAGAGCTTCGGGTACAAGACCATGGAATTGCCTGCTTGCCTGTTCTGAATAATCCCGGTCGCTGCCCAGCAGCCCCATTTCGTTTTCAATCTGGACGGCGATTACAGTAGTTTTTTCAGCATTGATCTGCTTAAGCCGACTCAGCAATGCAGTAAAGGCCTTTTTATCGGCATTTACCGCGTTTTCGCAAACGGGGCTGATCGTATTGAGCTTTTTCCCATGTTTATCCTCTGCCCGGAAGAACCGCTCCTGATCCTGTTTTACCCAACGAGGGACATAGGTAGAAGCGCTATTTTTCCACAGACCAAACCAGAGCACGATTGCCTTCAAGTCCAGCTCCTGGCATTTTTTCGTAATCCCCTCTAACAGGGAGAAATCAAATACACCTTCCTGCGGCTCGGTTTTTTCCCAATAAACAGGATACAAAAGGGTGTTCAAATTCATATCGGTAATATACGGCCATACATGCCCGTCCATAAAATCCAAATTGGAAGCATTTGAATTATGGATCTCCCCGGCATAAGCCCTAAATGGCAAATCATCTACGATCCATTCCCACTGACCGTCAACTTTCAATATTTTTGATTGAATCATATTTTTCTCCATTCCTTTACATACGCTATGCCAAGTCTTCTCCATTGCTGGCAATCACTTTTTTATACCATTCAAACGAATCCTTTTTCACTCGTTCCATGCTGCCTTTTCCATCATCATCACAATCAACATACACAAATCCATAACGCTTCTTCATTTCCCCTGTCCCGGCACTGACCAAATCGATCCATCCCCAGGGGGTATAACCAATCAAATCCACGCCGTCAATGTTAATTGCTTCTGCCATTGACTGGATCTGGGCTCTCAAAAAGTCGATCCTGTATTGATCGTGTATCTTACCGCCTTCATCAAGCTGATCCAATGCGGCCATCCCGTTCTCCACGATCCACAGCGGCTTATGGTATCTGTCGTACAAATCATTCAGTGTCAGCCGAACACTGTCCGGATCAATCATCCATCCCCAAGCTGTTTCGCTTAAATACTCATTTTTGACGCCCATCAGCATATTCCCTGTGATGCCGGGCTTCTGCTTTTCGGATGAAACGACGGCAGAACCATAACAGGAAAAGCCGATAAAATCCACGGTATACTTGGCAATATCCCCCATATCCTGCGGCAGCATTTCAACTACGATTCCATTTCTGGCATATTCCTTCAACTTATAGTTTGGATAGTAGCCTAATACCTGCACTTCCGGCGCGCCGTCATGATGCCTTCTTTCCATGACAGCAATTTTATCTTTCGGATTGGATGTCAAGGTATACAGTGGACCTTTTGCGATCATCTGCCCCACCATCATCTTTGGATCGATCTCTCTCGCGGCCTTCACCGTTCTTGCACTGGCTACAAATTGGTGATGCAGTGCCTGCGCCTTCGATTGCGGATCGTTTTTCAGCAGACCACCCGCCATAAACGGACAGAGGTTCATAACATTGATCTCATTAAAGGTCAACCAATACTTTACCTTGCCTTTGTATCTTTTAAAGAGCGTCCTGACGTATTTTTCAAAGAAATGGATGACCTCATAGTTGAGCCAGCCCCCATATTTATTTACCAGATTTAAAGGTGTTTCGTAATGTGAAAGTGTAACAAGCGGCTCAATATTTGCCTTTCGCAGTTCATCGATCACCGCATCATAAAACCCCAGGCCTTCTTCGTTGGGACACTGATCATTCCCATTAGGAAAAATCCTGGCCCAATTGATAGATAGCCTCATACACTTCAGGCCCAATTCTTTTGCCAAAGCAATGTCGTCTTGATAGCGATTGTAGAAATCAACGGCATTATGGCTGGGATAGTACACGTTATCCAGAGTGGTCAAAACCGCGCCTTCAGGCAGTTCCAAGGGCAGAGGGAATCCTGTACCGGTAAACCCGGTATCTCCGGTTATAGGATCGCGCCATGTAACTTTACGTGGCGTTGCCTTATTCCCCGTGGTCATTACATCGCTCGTGCTTAAACCCTTCCCGCCGGCAAGATACCCGCCTTCAAATTGATTGGCAGCAGTCGCACCGCCCCACAGGAAGTTTTTGGGAAATCCGTTTTTCAATGGTTAACCCTCCCTTCTCTTTGTCTCGTTCATTTCTTTTGTGGCGCCAACAAAGTACACCAGCAAGAAGCTAACAATGAACGAAATCGCGCAGCCAATCAGACCATGCATGGTATTGCCCGCAGGCCCGCCAAAGCTCAGAAAAGCCAAATAGACCGACGGAGCGAGGATATAGCAGGCAACATTCAAGAATCCCATATACAATCCACCGGCGAAAGCGCCGACCATTAAGCACCCCCAAATTCGCTTATGTGGCATCAAAATACCGAATAGCGTAGGCTCTGACACTCCACTGAAAATTTGGGAGACAGCGCATGTGATTCCCAGCGATTTCTGCTCCTTATTTTTCACTTTTAGTGCAAATGCCAGGGCAACAGCTGCAGTAGCGAATCCGGAGCATATAGACGCTGGGAGCAAAATATTATCAAATCCAACGGTAAACAATTGCGTCATACAGAATGTTCCCAAAGCTATATGTGCGCCTGTTACTACCAAAACCAAGAAGGTTGCTGCAATCAATGCAACAGACAATGGGCCGAACACATTATTAATCAGAAGAATAAGTGCAGCGATACCCTCGCCGAGCAACGAGCCCAAAGGCCCAATCACACACAGAGCCAAAGGCAGCATAATCAAAACTGTTGCGACGGGGACAATCATTCCCTTAAGCATGTCAGGAGAAATACGCTTCAACAACCTTTCCACATACGACTGAGCCAATGTAATGAGAATCATCGGAATCACTGTAGAGGAATAACTTACAGCTATCATGGGAATTCCGTACACAGCAAACGGCTCGCCGGAATCTACAATGGACACAAACGAGGGGTGCAGCAAAACGGCACCGAGTATCATAGAAATCAGGATGTTGGTATTAAACTTTTTGCCTGCAGCGTATCCGCAGAACACCGGCAAAAAGTAGTAGGCTGCGTCACCGACCAAGTTCAACAGCTGGTATGTATTGCTGGTTTCAGAGATAAGATTCAACATTGTTGGTCCCAGCAACATGTAGATCATCTTAATCATACCGCCGGCAATAACAACCGGCAGCAATGGCACCAAACAGCCGCTCAGGCCGTCCATACAGGCATTAAGAGCCCCCTTCAGACTAAAAGATTTTTTCGGTTTTTTTAACTCGGAATCCAGATTTTCATCCAATCCCTTTTCCGGCACCATATCAAGCAGTTTGCAGGCAGCTTCGTATACAGCTTTGACTTCCTTACCAATAATGACCTGAAGCTGGCCCATTGCAAACTGGCAGCCCAAAACGCCGCTGGTATTCTTGATGGTCGCTTCATCAACCAGGCTGTCATTTTTTAAACTGATCCGCAGCCGAGTCATGCAATGGGTAAAGTGACTGATGTTGTCTTTCCCGCCAACAGCGTCGAGGATTGTTTGCGCCAAAGGTTCAAAATTTTTTGTCGTTTCCATTTTTACACTCCTTCTCTTTTTTTGCGCTTTTGCATAAAGAAATTACCTTTTTACAATGCACCGTTTTTTAACACTTACCACATAAACAGCAGTCAAAGAATGCATTCTCTTGTTGACATTTACAATTATATAGGGTAACATTCGATTAAACAATGTTATTTTGCTAACAAAAACTATGACCATTTCACAGATTTGGAGGTTTATGCATGGGCAATCCAATTATTGACCAATTAATGCCGCTGACCGACAGTGAGCGCCAGTATTTAGAGGACAAAAAATCGCATTACTTATCGGAATTGACTTACATCGTGATTAACAAGAAAGAAGTTGCGTACATGACGTATCGTGACTTTTCTCAAATGGCATATCCGTTTATTCAAATCAGAAAGCATTCCCGTTTTCAGGACTGGCCCATGCACTGTCATGATTGGGTTGAAATCAATTATTTGCTCCAAGGCCACTATACGCAGGTTGTAAATGATGTGGAATATTCGATGCATGAAGGCAGTCTTATTTTGCTGGACGCGATGACCCCACACACCATAAAAAAGCTGAGAGAAGAAGACCTGCTGATTGATATTTGTATCAGCAAAGAATACTTAAACTCCAGCTTTTTTAACAGGTTATCCTCAAATAGCCTGCTATTGGATTTCTTCACGAATTTTTTAAATAAGAAGATCAATAGTAACCACTTCATCATTTTTGAACGCGTAAGCAAAAAACTAAATGACCTGATGATGGTTTTTCTCACAGAATGGTTAAATCCCGGTTTTTCCTATACGGATATGATTGACAGCCTATTTGCGGCGGTCATTGCCGAACTTGTCAATCTTAAGCACCTTTGCACCACCTCAGGCGGACAGGAGATGAACCCTAAAGTATTCGAGGCCTTAAAATATATTGAGAAAAATTATCGTACATGTTCTCTGTATGATCTCTCCGAGGAATTAGGCATGAACCCGAACTATCTTTCCAATATGTTGAAAAAACAGACCGGTTCTACTTACCGGCAGTTATTGCAGACACAAAGAATCGGTATGGCCAAAAAGCTTTTAAGCCATACCGAACTCTCTGTGGCCGACGTAGGGGATGAAGTGGGCTACCAAAACATGTATTTCTTTTATAGAAAATTTAAGGAGGAAGCCGGCATGACTCCGGGCGAATTCAGAAAGCACAGTATGTCTAAGGATAAAGCGACGAAGAGAACATGACCCTAATTCAAAATCCATTGGATGTTTCCGGAAGTTCAGCCATCATTCGTTTCTGTAGCCACCGATCCGCCATATGTACCCATCCTGCGACATCTTCATCTATCTCATTTGTGCCTGATGCAGTTGCCGCAGTGCCAAGTGCCATTCCATGTTTACCTTCTTCAAAGATATGCACTTCATATGGGACTTTGTATTTGTTCAGTGCAAGAGCCATTTTTAAACTATGCCCCGGATCCACCAGATTATCCTTAGAGGTTGCCCATAGAAACATAGGTGGTGTATTTTTATTTACCAACCTTGACGGACTCAATTTTTCAGCAAACACTTTGTCTTCCAGCTTTTCTTTTCCGGTATATGCAGATATGTGTGCCTTATATAATTCCATTGCATCAGAATCATCTTCCAATTCAACATAATCACTTAGTATATATCCCAAGATAACCGCTGTCGGCCTAATCCCCATGCTGTCAATCCCAAAAAAATCTGTAATGACCGGCTTATCATAATTCACCGAATACATAGCACAGTTATGCGCTCCTGCCGAGAATCCGCAAAGTGCAACTTTATCCATGTCCACATGCCACGCCTCTGCATGTTCTTTAATATATATCAGCGCTTTCCCGATATCTCTCATGGGACCAGGGTACTCTACTGCTTCTTTATTTATCCATGGGGTATCCGAATTTGGCAGAATATTCTCAATCGTATTCTTGCCTTTATTTTCATTATATACGGAATATCTGAGCACGAAAGTATGATACCCCATTGCTGAAAATGCCATCGCTATCGGCTCACCTTCCCTGTCGGAGCAGTACAAATATGCACCGCCCGGACAGATTAAAATCGCACCTCGTTTTTTACCATTTAACATTTCCACAGAATCATCAAGGATGTATGTAGTCAATGTAACATCGTCTCTTCCTTCATATAATGCAATTTTCTCATATATCATATTTTACACTTCCCTAATCGGAATCCAAAGAAATAGAAAGATAAGCATATCGTTAAATTTACTAATCTGCATACCTCTCTCCTATCTGCTATTAGATAAATTCATAAACGCTTCTGCCATCCAATTCATGCGTGGTTCCTTTGTCATCAATAAAAATCCCCTTCATATCCTTTGGCAGTTCTATATGGTATCTCCAGCAATCTTGTTCTTTTTTATAATAAAAGGAAATAATACCTGCCGGTGTGACTGCTTTTCCTTCTAAGTCTGATAAATATTCAAGATGCGGCCAAATTCGGGCAGATTCCCATCCCGGCTGTCCTGGCTGTATTCCCGCAACACATCTTATCAGTTCATATATCGGCAGTGCACTCCATGCATGACATTCACTTCTGCTTTCATCAGGTTCCTCCGGGCAGGTTGTATTTCCTTGTTCCGGCAGTTTTGCCCACCGCTTCATATTTGTTTTTGTTGCCGCGTAAAGTCCCACTTTTTCCATTGCCCGAAACCATTCATATGAGGTTGAAAAAGAGCAGGGAATTATATCCTTCTCATCCATTGCTCTTTGCATTATTAATTTTCTAACCTCCGGAGTTCCCATTTCATTCAGTACTGCCCAGGCCTGTGCATGTTGGGAATACTGTATGAAGTTTGGACCTTCTCTGTATAATCCCCGTTCCTCATCCCAGCATAATTTCTGTACATTAGCAAGGATATTGTTTCTTCTCTCTTCATATTCCTCTGACACACCTGCCCGCCCCACTTCCTTGCACAAATAAACTGCGCACCATAAGGCATATCCATACATTAGATTAATGATTGCAGATGGTCCTTTCGCAAGTGCCGCCGGTGTACCTCTTGTTTTCTCCCAAGCTTTCTGCCAATCTACAAATTCCCAGTATCCCAATCTTCCGACCAGACCGTCTTTGCCGATTTTTCTGTCATAATATCCCAAAATCATATCCACATCCGGCAGATATTTTTTTATTACATCAATATCTCCGGTTTGGTTGTAATACTCTTTAAGCATATAAATATAATGCAATGAAAAGGTCGATATAATCTGGCCGTATGCTGACGGATATTTCCCATGGATCAGACCCTCCGGAGTCATAGAACAATGAAAGTCTTCCAATGCTTTTCTCGCCAGACGCACATCCTTACTCACAGAATAATTAAACAGAGCCTGAAGCCTTGTATCCATTGGAAACTGCATCTGCTCATAATACGGACAGTCCATATATGTTTCCATCATGCAGTTCTCTAAGGTACGAACACAGATTTCCCAAACTTCTTCCACCCATTTTTCAGATGACCGTACATAAGATTCTGTTCTAAGCGGATATCCTGTTTGTCGGTATTCTGGAACATAAACCGTAACGTCTTCATCCTCGGCTTCTATTTGTATATATATATAACGAAACGTACGATACCAGAATGGTTCATAAAAGATATTCTCGCCGTCTAAAATAATCTTATCTGTAAGCCCAATTATTTTTCCGTTCTCGGCATCTGTTTTCTTTATCTTTTTTGTTTTGTTGACAAATTTTTCAAAATATGTAATGTTAACCTTACCGCCACTACCACCGTTAAATTGAAATCTGGGATAACCATTGACTTCTGTTCCTGCATCAAGAAGCACCTCCCTTGTTTCTCCCGCATATACTTTAATGACTTTATTTTGTAAAATATTGCTCCTAAGTATCTGCGTGGTTCCTACCTCTTCTGCAAAATGGCTATCATTTTCATACATTAAGGGAATTGGCCTTTCTTTTATCCGGAAACGCTGCATTATACCCACAGATTCAAAAAACTTATTATTTTTTACAGTATCTAACATGGATGGCATGCTCCATTCATCAATATTATACTCTGATAATTTCCATTTACCTGGTACTTTCCCAAAATCCAGTTCTTCACATACGGCTCCCAGGTTTTCTGTAATATTGTTTGACTTCAAGTAAAAACTGCCATCAAGATAAACTTTCCATGTTGCTTTTCCTGTCGTAACCGTTTCAATAATCTCTTTCTTTATATTTAGGATATCCCCTTCTATTGCTAATCGATGCCCTCCTCCCGGTGTCAAAACTCCAAAAATAGACGCTCTTTCATCTGTCTGCCTTACCGCTGTATATGGATCGCAGTATAACACCTGTACCGCCAATACATTTTCTCCCACTTTGAGATATTCTGAAATATTTACTGTTTCATAATAATGCCGATATAAATCGCCTTTGCATGGACCTGACAGAACCGGGTTTCCATTCACCCACAGCCTATATCTGGAATTAGCTGTAATATCAATGATTAATTCTGCTTTTTCTTCAAGCTTTACATCGTATCGATAATATGCAAATCTTCCTGTAAGATCTCCCTCCAAAATATTACACTTCTTTAATTCACCAGCTGGAACCCCCAGCCACATAGCATCTTCCCACATAAAACATTTCTCCTTTTAATCAAAGTCTTTTAAAACAGTTGCCTTTTAATGCTATATACTTCTGGCAAGTACCGCAATTCCTTCTTTACCAGGTAACCTTATATATACCATTTCCTGCATAAAATCCTTTTACCGCTATTTCTTCTCCGTTTTGTGTAAATATAGCATTTACCTCAACCATTACCTGAGAATCTAAAGGAATGTTTCCTTGAAAACTCAGTTCAAACATTTCATACTGTTTCATACTCATCCTTTGACACCTCCTGCGGTCAATCCTTCGATAAAATATTTCTGCGTAAATATGAATAAAGCATACAAAGGCACCGTAATAACACAAATAGCAGCCGCCGTAGCACCCCAATTTGTAGTATACAAGCCTTTAAAATTAAGCAATCCAATTGTCAACGGAATGCCATCTTCTTTTACAAGCGTTGCGATTTGAGCCCACATTAATTCACCCCATACGAAACAAAAATCAAAAACAAGACAAGTCATAATTGAAGATTTCATCAATGGTATAATGATTTTTACCATTGTCCTTAATTCTGACGCGCCATCGATTCTTGCCGCCTCAAGCAACTCAAGCGGTATTGTTTTAAAAAAATTAGCCAGTATAATAATGGTTCCCGGAAGCAGCCACCCAACATATGGCAGTATCATTGCCCAATATTTTGTCTGTAGCAGTCCAAGCTTAGAAACGATCATATACTCAGGAATTATGATTGATTCTGTCGGCAGAATCTGAATCAATATTAAAATTAACAGCAATAATTCTGCTCCCGGAATTCTCAGCCTGGATAATGCATAAGCTGCCAGGATAGAAACAAGCAACACGATTGTTAAGGAAACGACAGAAATAGTGATACTGTTGACGGCATATTCTCCAATTTTTCCTTCCGTAATAGCTGTAATATAATTTTCAATTCGTAATTCCTCTGGAAATGCCCATATATTTTTATAAAACTCTTTATTCGTTTTAAAGGAAGTGAAGATTGAAAAGATAATTGGGAATATACTAAATATCGCCATTGCAATTAAAAACAGCCGCATCAAACCGACAGAAATATTAATTTTTTTAATATTCATATGTCTCACCTCGCATCGAATATCTCGAAAGCAATATTAATACAGTTGCTATGACTGTTAAAATTGTTCCTAGAGCCGCGGCCTCACCATATCTGTTATAGCTGAAGCCTAATTGGATTATCTTCATTGGAACCGTATACGTCATTTCACCCGGTCCTCCCTTGGTCATCGCATATACCATATCATAAGTTTTGAATCCGGACATCAGCATCATCGAAAGAAGTAAATTTACAGACGACTTAATCAGCGGCAGAATAATATATTTTACATCCTCCCAATAGGTCGTTCCTTCCAGGATTCCGTTTTCAAACAGACTTTTCGGCAATCCCAGTATGGCTGTGGTTGTCAGGATCATAACCACACCACTTTGTCTCCACCCTTGGACAATTGCAATTACCCACAATGACAATTGCGGTTCTCCAAGCCATGCCCGCCTAAGGCTTCCCAATCCAATGGCTTCTAATAAGCTGTTTAAAATACCCGAATCATTAGCGAATACAAATATAAATAGCACGCCTACTACAGATAGCGGTAGCATTGCCGGACTGAAAAAAATAAACCGAAATATTTTTTGTTCCCGTCTTCGCAGCCGATATAAAAATAGTGCATAAACAATCCCTAATCCCATCGCAACAACTGTCGCTACCAGTGCAATAAATATTGATTTTGTTATAGATGAGGTAACTGCTTTTGTCGTTAGAAGGGTAACAAAATTATCAAAACCCTTAAACTGTACCGCAGAATTCCCATTCCATTCGAAAAATGACAGTCCGAAATTCCAAATCAAAGGAATTATCATAAAGATTAAAATAAAAGCGGCTGCCGGAAATAGAAAAATAAGACCTATTATTGTTTGTTTTTTTATTTTTTTACGTTTCATATATTTCCCTCTTTCTAAACCAAAGAGGTCATAGGAATCCATCATATGACCTCTTTGGTTTTCCCTATTGGTTATTAACTAAGGCTTCTCGCATTCGCTCTAGTTCATCTAAGGCACTCTCTCCTTCGTATAAGTATGTTGTCATAGCTGTGCCGGTTGAAATATAGTCTCCTATTTCATCTGACAGATTTGCAAAATCTTCTGGATGCAGACGGTCTATATCTTTTGAATATTCCAAATAATTCGGATCTTCGGTTGTTACTTCATTCAGAGGCACAACCGTCCCCATGTTTGCCATCTCTGTCAGTACCTCTTCGCTCGTCAGGTATTTTAGCACTTCAATTACCGCCTCTTTATTTTTAGCATTAGCCGGAACTATATATACATCCGGTGAACCTAATAGGTTTTCTGCCGAATAATTACTCAAAGATGGGAAATTTATGACTCTATAATTTTCAATTCCCATTTCTTCCGTCATAGCGCCTACCGAGCCATTTGTCATTGCGTATAATGCAATCTTCCCATTTGCCATCCCGGCTTTACACTCATCATCAGTTGCAGCAATAGCACCCTCTCCAGGATAGCAGTAATTATTCTCATATAAATAAGCTACCCGCTCAAACGCTTCTACAACTTTTTCATCCAAAACTGATGTTTCACCATTGTTAAATGCATCTAATTCTTCCACTGTTTCAAAGGCATTTAAATAAGATTGACGGATAAGCCACGAAGAATTGCCGGTAGAAACACCTAACGGAAAATAGTCATTTTCTTTTAATTCTTTACTTACCTCTATAAATTCATCATAAGTCCAGTCATCTTTTATTTCGATACCTAATTCGTCAAAAATATCAACGTTGGCCACCAGTACGGGATACGCTGTCTGCCAAGGGATTCCATAAGTTTTTCCTTCATAAGTACATGATGATAAAGCTTTTTCCTGAAGGCTGCCACTCCATTTTGTATCCTCTTCCATATAAGGTGTTAAATCCATTAGCATATCAGCTTCAGCAAATCCTAATATGCCTGTTGCACTGTTAAACGCAATATCAATGCTTTCTTCCCCACCTGATGCATATGTGGTCTTAATAGCCTTTTTAACGCCATCTATAGACCACTCTTTCGAAATAATATTGTAATCCGGGAATTTTTCCTTCACCATTTCCACTGCTTTCTCAAGTGGCGCATAGCCGCCGACTTCAATCATCAAGGTTACTGCCGGCTTATTATCCGAGGCATTCCCCGTATCATTTTCATTGGGATTTCCTGAATTCCCACATCCCCCCAGAATAACTGCTACTGCCAAAATACTGCATAAAATGCCTGCCATTTTCTTTTTTAGCATCATCATTACCTCCCTTTGTTTTTATATCTTTAGTATAACTTTCAAAATTTCTAAACAATATTAAGAAAACTGACACTTTATTAGGATTTTTAACATTTTACTATCTGACATCTGTTGGTGACTTTCCTGTCAGATTACGAAACACCTGAGTAAAATAGATATAATCGGGGATTCCTACCTGTTCAGCCACCTCATATACCTTCAGATTTGTATTTTTCAACAGTTCTTCTGCTTTGTCAACCCGATACTGATTCAGATATTTAATAAAAGGTATTCCTACCTGTTGTTTAAACATTCTGCTGAAATGCCCCTGCGAAATCTCTAGATATTCTGCCATCTGTTCTAGCGAAATTTTATCCATATAATGGCTCCTCATATATTCCAGGGCCATTAATATATCATTACTGTATTTTTCCAATTCCTTACGCTTTTCCATTACCTTATTCAAGAAATCCAGCCACACCACGATTGTCTCTTCATATGTTTCCGAATCAAATACCTCTCTCTTTATCTGATTCTCCAGTTTTTTGTCTTTTTGTGCAGTACATATATGCACCATGTTCTGAAAAATATATTCTTGAATGAACTCTTTTTTATTTCCATTCAGTGCCTTTTTACATTCATTGATTTTATTTTTAAGTTCTTCCTCATCTCCGTTTTCAATCACACTGAAAATTTTTTCATTCCATTCTTCTGCCTGAAAGACATTTTCTTTTTCTTTACAATCCTTATAAAAAAGGCAGGCGCCTTTTCCCTGAAAAAATCTATATTCCAATACACTTTTAGCATTTTCATATATTTGGGGAATATCAGACAGATAGCCAATTTCAGACACCCCTGCCGAAAAACTCCCTGCATTTATTTCCCGATTAATATCCTTCAGCATCCTGCCTATCTGCTGCTGAAGAAGAAAAACACGCAATGCTGAATCTACTACATTGATTAATAAAAACTGTTCATTCCCATCCATACTGAAAACCGCATATGTATATCCGGCGAGAAATTCTGTGATTTTTTTCATGAATATCGCTTTTATTGCTTCGTCAGATTCCATTCCATAAGTTCTGTCGTCATCATCAATCACTACTCCCAATAATACGTGGATTCGTTCAAACCCATTCTTATCAATTAAAAATCGACGTATTTCCTCCTGGTTGACAATTTTATTCTGAATGATCTGCCTGATAATCTGATTTTTTCCCATTTCGCTGACCACTGTCCTGTTTTCTGTATCTTCTTTCCGTTGTTCTATCTTCTTTACTACTTTTGTAATCAATTCTATGAGTTCATTCAAATGAATAGGCTTTAATATGTATCCATCTGCCCCATACCTGATTCCAGCCTGCGCATATTCGAATTCTTTATAACCACTGATTAATATAAAGCTAATCTCCGAATGTTTTTCTCTAACCCGCTTCATAAGCTCCACACCTGACATGACAGGCATGCTGATATCGCTGATTATAATATCAAAATATTCCTGTTCCAGACAAAGTAATGCATCCTTCCCATTCTTAAATCCCTTTACCTCGCCAATGTCAAAATTCTTCCATTGAATCCCGAACGTCATCCCATCTCTAATCTGGTCGTCATCATCTACAATCATCAGTTTCATACATCATCACACTCCTTGCATCCGAATCGAAATAGATATACAGCTTCCTCCATATGCACTGCTTTGGATTATATATTGATACTGCTTAGGATAATATATCTTCAGCCTTTTATTGATATTCTTCAGTGCAAATGCACCGTCTAATGATTCAACTTCATCATTGCACAAATATAATTCTTTTCCGAATCCGATTCCTGTGTCCTCAACAATAATTTCTAAAAAATTATCTTTCATGTAGATTTGCAAGCTGATTCTTCCTCCACTCTCAAGCGGTTCAATTCCATGAACAATTGAATTCTCAATCAACGGCTGAATAATCAGCTTTGGAATGTAAATATCCATTGCATTCTGATCTAGCTGACTATCCCATATCAGCCTTTCACCATAACGCATACCCATTAAATACAGATATCTTTCATGAAAATAGATTTCATCCTTTATCTGTATAAATTCTTTTCCCTTATTCAGGAGATATCGATATACATCTGACAATGCCAGAATTTGTTCTGCGACTTCACTATCTTTATTACGAATTGCTTTCCAATGAATGGAATCCAATGAATTATATAAAAAATGAGGATTAATCTGTTCTGTCAGCGCTCGGAGTTCTGCCTCTTTTTTCTCAAAGTCAGCCTTATACACCTGATTTATCAAATTATCCAGCCGCTTGGTCATTGTATTGTACGCCTTCTGTAATACGCCAATTTCGTCTTCCCGCCGGGCATCTGGAATCAGCCAAAACTCCTCCTTTTCAAACTTTTCAAAGGCATGTACTATTTCCAAAACAGGAAGCACAATATATCTTTTCTGTATCCTCCCAAATGCAATACTAAATATCAGGCACATAACAAGCGCACAAAGCAATATTAAGATTATGCTTAATATACTTCCAAAGAAAATCATAATTGATATTTGTTCTATTAAATAACACTCCAGAACATTACTGTAACTGTACAGATAAATATTTTTGCCTTTCCAATACATTCCTGTTTCGCTATCTGTAATATATTCCATATCAGAATATGTTTGATTGATAATACTTTTGTCCGTAGCAGAATATATACTTCCATTATAGTTCACTAAAAACAACTTGGTATTTTTTTCTTCAAAAAACTGTTTGTACATCCTGTATAATACATCTTCTTTTAATCTGATGCTTACAACTCCAAGTTCAGTCTCTTTATTCAGTTCGTAATATTTGGTGAATTTTGCATAATATGTAAGTAAATTATCTCTCTCTTTTTTTGCTTTCGGCAATAGATTTTCAGTCTTTTCATCTTCACACCATACTCCTGCCTTTACTTCGCCTATTTTATCCAATACCTCCGCCAGATCTTCTTTCACAAAATTACCGGCCTGTATCTGCTTTCCATTTTTTAATGTAATACAAATATTATCAAAAGCAGTGCTATCGGCAAAAAACTCGTCTATCCACTTTCTTACTTCCAGATAATCTTTGTCAATAGCCCTGCTTTCCCCAATTCTTAATAACGAATCATTCAACATGCAATCAAGCGGAAAGTCCTGTACTTTGATAAAACAATCCTCCAGATTATCAATGCCAGCTTCTATTTTCTGGTAATTTTTCTTATACAGTTCTATAGTATTTGACCGGTACAGCCATATCACCAGCGAAGTTCCCAGCACCAGAACCGGAATAATCACCATTCCCAATAATGTAATGTTAACTTTTTTAGACAAAGAATAATCAAGAAATCTCTTTCGTCCCCTTCTTTTTTCTTCCATAGAGAGTTTCACCCGCCAAATCATATATTTATTTTCCTGATGTCCTGTTTATAACAAAAAACCCCCGAACCACATAAAATTTATCAGTACTAGTTCAGAGGCTTATTCAGTTATTAAATTTACTATAGGATAAAGACGCTTTAGATTCTAGTGAATTTTGTTCTTTTTACTTTGATTTTGTTTTTTTAGTCTAACATTTTATTCATTCAGTTCTGCAAAATACAAACACGCCCCTCTTTTCGAGCAGGCATGGCATCTGTCGTAGACATCGCATAACCAACAATTAATCCACCATATATTTGTTCATCTTCATGCATACCGAACCCAATCATTGCTTGGCGAGTGGCTTCCTTATCAGTCACCCAATGAGGCTGGTTCATATAACAGGAGCCCAGTCCCAAGGAATACGCGGCGAGGCTCTGGCACTGTTCAGGAAGAGAGGCTATACTCTGCACCTTCGCTTTCATATTCATCCGGAAGGCCTGCAAATATTACGGCTATATCTGCTTCTTTTGAAACCTCAACTGTTTTTTTTAAAAGTATTTTATCTTCCTCTTCCGCTCCCTTGATACCTGGGCGTATCGGCAAAGGCACGATTTAACTCCTCAATCAATTGCTCCAGTTCTTCCTCTGTAGCTGCTCCGTAAGTCACAAGTGATGTAAGCGGCATCCCAATCATGGTACTTTGGATAATGCGATTAATTTCTTCAAGACTACTATCATCTTCCGTTTGATTTTCATTCCCTTCTTCAGACATTCCTTTAAATTTTTGAATCATCCTTACTATAAAATGCTTTCCAATGCCATTTTTTATTAACTGCCCAACTGTAGAAGACATTGTGAAATGTATCTGTAGTTCCACTGTTCCTTCCACTTCTATTTCTTTTTGTAAACGAATATCACGGCTGGAAGCACCGATTTCAATTACGTAAATTCCACTTTCTACATACCAGTCATAGATTTTTGTATTATAATATGCAAATGCATTTTTATCTAAGGTGAATGTAACTGCCTTTTCTTCACCCGGCCAAAGCTCTACTTTCTCAAAACCTTTTAATTCTCTGATTGGACGTGAGACTTCACTTTGTTTCGCGCCAACATAAAGCTGCACTACTTCTTTTCCCGGATATTTTCCTGTGTTTTTCACATTACAGGATACCTGTAACTTCTCTATATCTTTCATCTTTGCCTTGCCTAATTCCAAATCTCTATATTCAAATGTCGTATAGGAAAGACCATATCCAAATGGAAACACAACACCCATCTCTTTCTTATCATAATAACGGTATCCAACATATATATTTTCCTGATATGGTACAACACCTTCTTCTCCAGGGAAATTAAGATAGGAAGGATTATCAGAGAGTTTGACAGGAAAAGTCTCTGCTAATTTTCCACAAGGATTTGTCGCTCCGTATAATAGAGAAACTGTCGCTTCTCCTACGCCTTCTCCCCCTAAATAAACATTTAAAATTGCTTTTACTCTCTCTTGCCATGGCATGATCACCGGCGCACCGGCATGTAATACAACTACTGTGTCAGGCTGAACTGCCGCTACCGCCTCTATGAGATCATTTTGATTCTGCGGCATATCCATAGATGTTCTATCAACTCCTTCACTCTCTAATGAATCCGGTAAGCCAACAAAAATAACAGCAGCTTCTGCTTCTTTTGCTGCTTGTACTGATTCCCGAAGGAGCTCTTCATCCCCGGTTGTTTCTTCTGCACAGTATCCCTTTGTATATACCACATTCATGTCTTGATTCTTCGCCGCCTGATACGCACCGGTTACACGAAAAGCATTAACATGACTGCTTCCACTTCCCTGGAATCGGGGTATCCCGGCAAAATCACCAATAAATGCAATTTTTGATTCTTTTTTCAATGGGAGAACCGATTCCTCATTTTTCAAAAGGACTGCACATTCTGTTGCAAGTTCCACAGCTACCTGATGATCTTTTTTCAGATCCAAAGATTGGCTCACATTCTTTTGTACCTGATACTCATCTACAAAACGAAGCAAATTACTAACTGCTTCATCTAAGACTTTCTCATCTAACTCTCCGCTTTTAACTGCTGCCACAATTTTTTCATCCTGCGCTCCTACTCCTCCCGGCATTTCCAAATCAAGACCGGCTAATAATCCCATTACCCGATTCTTTACTGCACCCCAGTCTGTCACTACAAAACCTTCATATCCCCATTTTTTTCTTAGAATGTCTGTCAGTAATTCTTTATTTTCAGCACAAAAAGTTCCATTAACCGCATTATAGGCACACATGATGCTCCGCACCCTGCCTTCTTTTACTACCTTTTCAAATGCCGGAAGATAGATCTCATGTAATGTACGTTCTTCCACTTGAGAATTTCCACTCATTCTTCGTGTTTCCTGATTATTACAGGCAAAATGCTTTGCACATGCTGCAACACCTTTTTCCTGAATACTTTTTACATAGGATACGGCTAATTCCCCAGTTAAATATGGGTCTTCACTAAAATACTCAAAATTTCGACCACACAACGGACTCCTCTTAATATTTAGTCCCGGTCCAAGCAGCATGCCAATCCCCTCTGCCTGACATTCATTTCCCAAACACGCTCCTAATTTTTTAAGTAAGTTCCTGTCAAAAGAAGCTGCAAGTGCAGACGCACTTGGAAAGCAAACGGCTTTTATACTATCATTAATTCCCAACATGTCTGTCTTATCATCTTGTTTACGAAGCCCGTGTGGTCCATCGCACATCATAACATCCGGAATCCCCAAGCGTTCCACCCTTTTTGTATGCCAGTAATCTGCTCCGGAGCATAATCCGGCTTTTTCTTCCAGTGATAGTTCTGATATTAATCTTTCTATACTCATTGTTTCCTCCCATCTGATTTGAAAAAACCAAGTCTTTTCTTTTTTCGGATATGATCATCCAATTAACTTCTTTCCGGTTGGATTTATTCGTAATCCTCAATCCGCCATTCAAATCATCCTCGTTCAGTTTTTATTTTTAATAATCTCATGGGTTTTGCCCCCGCACAACACCTGTTTACTGCCATCTTCATGAACAAAGTGTCCATTTAAGCCTTCCGGCATCGTTATTCTATAATTTTCAAATTCTGCCTCTTTCCTGTAAGAAAATTGTATTTTTCCTTTTGGTGTTACCGCTTCCCCCTGTAAATCCGGCAGATATGACAGATTTGGCTGGATTCTCACTATTTTCCATCCAGGCTCCTCCGCTTTGATTCCCGCTATGCAGCAAATCATCTCATAAATCGGCAGAGCACTCCATGCGTGACATTCACTTCGTCCTTCGGTAGGTTCTTCCGGACAGGTAGTACATCCCTGTTCCAGCAATCCAATCCAGCGATCCATATTCGCTTTTGTGTCTGCATACAGTTCCGCCTGTTCCATAGCCCGAAACCATTCATATGCTGTTGAAAAGGAGCATTTAATAACTTTCTCATCTTCCATGGCCTTTTTAAGAATCCGCTTGGCGCATTCCTTATCCACCATTCTGTTCAGGACAGCCCAAGCCTGCGCATGCTGGGTAAATTGAGCAAATTCAGGACCTTCCCGGTACATTCCCTTTTCTTTATCCCAACATAGCTTCTGAATATTTGAAACTATATTACTTTGTCGGTTCAAATACTCCTCTGCCATTCCTGTCCTGCCTACCGCCTCATTTAAATCCGCCGCACATTTCAAAGCATATCCATACATTAGATTAATGATAGTGGAAGGTCCTTTCGCGAGTGCCTCCGGTATCCCTGCACTTTGTCCCCATTCTTTCTGCCAGTCAACAAATTCCCAATATCCAAGCCGTCCTACTAAACCATCTTCATTGATTCTCCGGTCGTAATATCCTAAAATCATATCCATATCCGGCAGATATTTTTTCACAGTCCGGACATCTCCTGTCTGCTGATAATACTCCTTCAGCATGTAAACATAGTGCAGGGAAAATGTAGAAATAATCTGACAGTATGCAGAAGGATATTTTCCCGGAATCAACCCTTCCGGAGTCATGGAATAATGATAGTCCTCCAATGCTTTTCCGGCCAGACCTATATCGGTACTCACTGCATAGTTAAACATCATCTGCAGTCTTGTATCCATGGAAAATTGCAGCTGCTCATAATAGGGACAGTCCATATATGTTTCCATCATGCAGTTTTCCAAAGTCCGCACACACATTTTCCAGACTTCTTCCACCCACTTACTGGAGGATTTTACCCATGATTCTGCCTTCAGTGGATAGCTGGTTTTTTGAAAAACAGGTCTTCCTATCTCTACCTCCTCTGTGGCTGCTTCTATACGGATGCGTAGAAATCGAAAAGTACGGTACCAGAACGGCTCATAACAAATATTTTTACCGCTAAGCACAATCACATCAGTCAGCCCGACAATTTTTCCATTTTCCGCATCTGTTCTTTTAATGATTTTTGTATCACTGATAAATTTTTCAAAGTAGGTAAAAAACACTTTACTTCCTTTACCGCCCCTGAAGCAATACACAGGATATCCGTTTTTAATGCAGCCTGCATCAAGCAGTATTTCCTTCACTTCACCTGCTGGCACGATTAATGTTTCATTTTCCAAGATACCCGTCTTATGTATTTGTGATGTTTCCATTTCTTCTATAAATCCATCTGCTTCTTCAATCATTAATGGAATACTCCGTTTTTTTACAGGAAAACGCTGCACTAAGCCAACTGATTCTGAAAAGCTATCGATAAATACCGTCTCTTTCGTCTCCGGTTCCTTCCATTCACCGGCATCATACCCGGGAAGCTTCCAATCTTCCGGTATTTTTCTAAAATCAATTTCTTCGCAGATAGCTCCCAGATTCATGGTAATTTCGTTAGATTTTAAATAGAATGTGCCATCCAGATAGACTTTCCACTCTGCCTTTCCCGTGGTTACTGTTCCTATTATTTCTTTCTTCTTGTTCAAAATATTTCCTGCTGCTGCCAGGCGATGCCCTCCTCCCGGTGTCACTACCCCAAAAATGGAAGCCCGCTCATCATATTGACCAACTGCAGTATCAGGATTGCAGTATAGCACCTGTACAGCCAAAATATTTTTTCCTGCCGTAAGATACCCCGTGAGACTAACCGTCTCATAAAAATATCGGTGTTTATCTCCTTTACAGGGTCCTGACAATACCGCCTGCCCATTCACCCACAAACGGTATCTGGAATTGGCAGTAATATGTATCTCTAACTCACAGCCGTCCGGCAGTTCCGCTTCACAGCGATAATACGCGAACCGGCCTGTCAGATCTCCTTCAAGGATATTCCATTTTTCCAATTCACATTTCGGGAGTCCCAGCCACATTGCTTCTTTCCACATAATCCTTCTCCTTTTCAAATTAATTTTACTGCCTTTGCAAATCCCAAAAGGTAAATTTACTGCATCATCGCCCATGCATTGCCAGCCAACGGAGGGCTGCACATTTTTTGCTATGACTGAGCCGCTGACCACTACCGATCCCAGCGGGCCGTTCGCCTCATAACTGATCATACGCTCGGGGCTTTCGCCGCCCTTAGTCGGAACAACCTGTTCGCGATAAATACCAGGGCATACAAGGATACGGGTCCCGGGAGCTGCGATACGAGCCGCCGCGTTAATAGTTCTATCCTTTCATTCCATGTCGTTTATTTAGAAATCTTTGGTTAAAAACACTTCCTGCCGCCGATTCATGGACTATTCGAGGCCTTCGCCCTTTAATCGGGTTGTCAGGATTGCGATCCCTTCCTTCCCCGGCAAGTGGATGCGAGTCTGCCCATAGGCCCCCTCTGTTTCAGTCGTGCGGGTCATTTCCCATATATCCAATACCTCCACGCGGTATTTGCCTCCTTCGGGCAGATCCAGGGTAGTGACGGAGCGGCACTGGTACCCTAAATATTCCAGACGAAAATCCTTGCCGGCAATGATGTTCGGGGTAAAGCGCAGCTTCCAGTATTTCCGTTCCGCATCCGTCAGCTCCGACATCACCTTGACGATGGGATGGGTCTCTTGGCCCGCATTCTCCACGCTATCATTGGGGTCGGTGATGATTCTGCGGACCAGGGGGGCGCCGCTCTCCGGCAAGCTCTCCAGCACCTGGCGCAGGAAGCGGATGCGCGGGGCGCTCTCGCCGTGCAGCACGCCGCCCTTCGCCCACCAAAGCACCTCATCCTCCCGGTGGAAGGTCTCGCCATGGGTACAGTAGGTACCCTTTGTCACCGAATACCAGAACCGGTGCGCCATCTTGAATGCCGACAAGTTCCCCCAACTGTACTCAATATCTCCCTCATACCCGCATTCGTCGATGATCATAGGCAGGTTGTATTCCTCCCTCCATTCCGGAATACGGCATAGGTCACCGGACTGGATGGAGCAGTGGGTCATCCAGTCCCGCTTGGGGTAAAACTTGATGCACTGGTGGATCGAGAGCAGATGGCAATAGGAATCGCGGCGTCCGATCAGCTCGGCGTACTCCTCCCAGTCCTTTTGTTTCTTGCTTGGTAGCAGGTCGAACTCGTTGGCGAGGCTCCACCAAACATTGTGGTGCGCACCCAACCGTACGACGCAGTATTCCAGGTAGGTCAGGGATTCCTCCTGGGACAGGCCGGCAAATCCCCATCGGTCATAGGGGTGAAAGAGAATCAGGTCCGCTTCAACTCCCAGCTCGCTCAGCTGTGCAATGCGCTTGTCCAGATGTCGCCAATAGTGTTCGTCGGGCCGGTTGACATCCCATTTCCTGTCTTTTCCCTTGTGGAATGGGAACAGTTCCGGTTCGTTATTGTTGTAGGGCATGGATTTTGGGAATATACACATGCGGATTTTATTGAAGGGAGAAGTCTTCAGGGTTTGCAGTGTCTGATCCTGCTGCTCCTGCGGCTGATGGGTCCAGGCATAGCAGGTGGTGCCGAAAGGTAGGTAACGTTTCCCGTCGGCATGGCGAAAGTGGGTACCATCGGCCATTACCGGACCGTGTAAACCGGTGTCCACGCATTCGAACGTACCAGAGGAGGACGCGTCCCCCAGACGGATCGTGTAGGACCACTCGCCGGTCTCACAGGGCATGAACCGCACCAGGTAGCGGTCATCCCCATCCCGAAACGCCGGAACTGTTACCCGCATCCCGCTGTGGGCAAACTCGGCGGAGTAAGCCACCGGCGCCTGTGCTTTGTCCACGGTCAGGGCTGTTTCAAAAATTCCAAATCTTGCAATTATCTCCATGTCATCCTCCTGTTATAGACGGTCTGTTTGCCGTCATGTTAAAATAATCATTCCAGGGACTATTACTGTTTCATTTTCCCAAAACCTGTTTCTATGTCCCGTTTCATATCATGCCTCTTCTAAAGTTTTTCTGGTTAAATAAGTTCAAATTTACTAAGGCTCAAGCTGCCTTCTCCATGATATGCAAAGTATAGGGCATGAATTCCCTGTGGAATTGTCAATGTTCCAAGTGCAGTCTGCCAGCCATCATCATCTTGCAGATTTATTGCGACGCTTCCGCATTCTCTCATATTATCTTCGTTCGATAGATAACCTTGTTCTGCTTTGTTTTTCCCTTTATCATTTTCCGATATCATGGGTCGGCAGAGTACTTTCATATCCCCGGTGGCATTTCCGCGTACCCACAAACAAACTTTGCTGATATCTTTACAGGCAAAGTACTTGTACCCGATTACCGTATCTTCAGCTACATTCTTTATATATTGAATAGGATTCTCCCGGTCCATCCTATCCATCTCTTCTGATGGATTGACATCCGGAATGTCCTGTGTGAGGAACGGATATTCCATCTTTATGACCGACGGATGTGAAAAGAACCGGTTCTCAGGCTTCTTTCCAGTTAACTGACAGCAAATATATGCCGGATAACATCCTTTTCCCTCCAAGGGACCTCCATTCAGTCCACATGATGTTATCTCTTTCTGCTTGATGGAACCATCTTCCTGAATTTCAATCTGTTCTGCACATCCCTGTCTGGAATAGCTGGTTCGATTGGACTGACGATGATAGAATACATACCACTTTCCATTGATGCATTCTATACCTCCATGAGTATTTCCTAAGCAATTCAATGTCTCAATTTCTGGTCTGCCATCAAGAAATACATCTCCAATATCTATCAATGTTCCTCCGAACTGATAACCCTTATCCGGCTGGTCACTTATTGCATAACATAATTCATGGCTTCTGACAGAAGAATATACAAGATAGTATTTATTATGGATGCGGCGGATGGAGCTGGCTTCAAAAAATTCATGTCCTTCAAATCCAGTGCCTTCGCTTTCCAGGATACCGGGCAGCAATCTTTCGGGTTCTTCTTTGATGGTGACCATATCATCTTCAAGCTTCATGACCTGTGAACTTATTGAATGTCTATTTTCCTGTTCTTTTCTGATTGGTCCATTTCCGGAATACAAATAAACCGTATCATCCACATCTACAAATATACCTGGATCAAATTGCCATAAATCTCCTTCTCTCTCCCCAAGAATGCTTCCATCCTTATGACGGACAAAATCCAGGAAGACATATTCTCCTGCAGGTTCGTCGCAGACTGCCACACCAATCCCATTTAAATAATCAAGACAATAGAATAAATAGAAACGCTTATCAGATCCTTGTACCACATCCGGGGCAAACAGCGCATGGATTCCGGGATGATTCAAATCTCCATCCATTAGGTTTTCTTTATCAGCAGAGAATCCTGGTTTAGGTGCTGGCGCATCAGCAGGGATATTCTGATTTCTAGGATCCTGCTCCTTTTTGAAGATAACCCCCTCATACCGCCATTCTGACAAATCCCTGACATCAGCAGAATAGCAGATATAATCATTCAAACAGAATTCTGCACCGTGAAAACGGTCATGACTGCCATAGATATAGACTCTTTCTCCAAACACATGGGGCTCGCCATCTGGTATGTATTCATAAGATGGCAGATACGGATTAAATACTTGTCTTTTCATGATTTTAGACTCCCACTTTTTTATTTTCCATCGCCTCGATCTTCTCTTCCATACCAAGGAAATATTTCCCATATATCAGCTTTGCGGACAGCCAGGCCGGTACAGACAGACCACAAATCAGTACAAGAGGGATAATTTCATAGAAATATCCACCAATAACGCTGGGCAGGGCATACAGCACAAGCATTAGAATTGCTTTGGGAAGATTCAGAAGCGTCATCATGATCCCATTCTTCAGGTAACCCTTTAAAGTATTCTCAAACCTGGCGATCATGGGAAACATATAAGTCATAACCAGCAAGACCACCGCCAACGCCACCACGATCACAATCTTCATAAAATCCGGAAAATCCACGGACGTATGCCGGATGATATAAATATCCATTAAAAAGAATATGAGCAGCGCCATCATGAGCAGCCAGATGGCTGTAGCCGGTTTAAAATTCTTCTTAAAGGACCGAAAGAAATCTTTAGTGATATAGCCCTCCTCGCCCCGTGCAAGCTTAAGTGCCACATCGTTTAAGGCGGTCAATGAACTTCCGATGGTCACGATGGGGAGGCAGCAGACCATTGACAATATTCCCAGAATCATCAGATTTTTTATAATTTCCAACGTTTTATTTACTTTACCATCGGAACTGAATAAGCCTGACATAAAAATTCTCCTCTTGAACTTAGATAAAATGTTTTTACAAAAGAGGCCCGGCAGCAATTCCAAACTCGCTACGGGCTGTCAGGCCTCATCTTCTTTTATATGACTATTCTGTTTCCATCACATAGGTCAAAACGACATCCAGATCACCAATCTGCGTTCCTGCGTGTACGTAATGGATTTCCGGCAAGCCGGCTTCGCCCAGCTCAGATGTCATTTCACCGGTGGAACTCATCTTAAAGCTGAATGTATATTCGTTGACAACCTCCCATGTACCCTGATCCAGATCCATCTCTGTGCCAAAAGCACTCATGATGGATTTGGCGGTGCCATCGTCATACATGTATAGGTTGATGATCGCCGGTGTATCCTCGGTCACTACCGGGCCTTCTCCGGAAAAGCTGCCGGTCAGTGCCGGTCCGGCTTCTTTGGCATCTTTCATTTCTACGGCATCGCCTCCGACCGGAGTATACGTTGCCGCCTCGCCATCTGGGGATATGGTGACCACTGCACCGGTATCTGTGGGATCATCCGGAGTCAGTGTGTATGTATGGCCGTCCGTGCCCTCTTCTACAGTCCAGCTTCCTTCCACTTCCATGTTTACCAGATCCTGATATCTGCCGTTGTGGTTGATCTTTAACTGGCTGGTGGGCTCGTCAGCCGCTACCAGGTCCACCAGTACCTGACCCACTTCACCGTCGTAGATTTCTTTATTCTCACCGTTGGCATCCTCATAATAGAACATTGCATTGGAGGATGATGTTCCGGCCAGGGCACTGGTCATCTCCGGTACATACAGCACATCACCGTCATAGCCCGCCTGGCCCAGCACAGTGCCGTCAAATCCATAAAATGTAATCGTATATGGTGCAGTTCCTGCAGGCGGTTCCTCACCGGATTCCTCCGCAGCCGCCATCGCATCCCGGTCCGGCCAAAGTGCGTATTGGAACTCCTTCTCTTCGATCTCATAAGTGCCTGCTACGTTCATCTGATTGATGCAAAGGCCGGCATAGAATATTTTCCCATAAATAGGCTGTTCATCATAGAAGTGGTAATAGTTCGTCATATCGAAGTCCACATCCACATTAAATTTGTACATGAAGCGTCCCCCGGTCAGACGCTCTATGGGATCTGCACTGGGCGCTTCTGCGGACGAGGTTTGGGCAGCGGCCTCAATCGTCTCAGTTGTACTCTCAGACGGATCTGCTGTGGTTGCCGCTGTCTGGGTTCCCGCATCTTTGCCGCAGCCTGCCAGCATGGAAACCGCCATGATCCCGCTCAATAAAACAGCCATTAATTTCTTACTTTTCATGGTATAAAACCCTCCTCTTTCATATGGCCTTTTAAGCCTGTTTAGAATGAGCTTGAAAATTCAGACTCACACCGGAGTGTATTTGGAATATGCTCCGGTTTTGATGGTTTAATCATACCATAGAAATATTTAAAATAATCCCAGAAATCCGATACAAAACCCCCAGAAATCCGATGGTTTTGTCCCAAGCTCCTAGCTTATTGGGTATGGGCCAGCCAGGCATCCAGCTGTTGCTGCTTATCTGCAATGACAACATCCATTCCTGCCCGACTCAGTTCCTCTAAAAACTCCGGATAATACTTATCAATATCCACACTGCCGCTCTCCAGAATGGGGACGTATCTAAAGATCACTTTCTGTATTTCATCCAGCTCCCTGGAAACATTGGCTGATGAATAAACAAAACCTTCGACGGAGTCTTTCCGCTCCACGGCTTTTTGCTCAAAGGCTTCCTTTTGCCGCTTCAATTCCAGCGAATACATCTCGTAAGCTTTATTGCGATCCCCATACAAACCTAGGGGATTATAGTAACCCGAAGGACCATTTTGACCGGACGGCCAGCCAATCAGACCATTTTCCCGATCCCACACCTCATAATGGATGCCTTCAATCCCCCAACTGATCAGATTCAAAACCTGCGCATCGCCATACATCAAATTTAGAAATTTCATGGCCGCATCTCCATGTTTACTTGTGGCCGGAATGACCCAGAAGCCGCTCCTGGAATTCTGTTGTCCAACGGTGATCTCTGTGGTGCGCAGGCAGACCATTTCCTCCCCAAAATCTCCATTTGCTATACTTTCCGGATTAGCTAAAGCAGGATAAGAAAGGATGATCTGTTGTGACAGCAGCTCCGGGGCCGTATAATTCGTCAAAACACTATCCGGATATAAAAATCCCGCCTCATACCACTGCCGAACATATGTCAGAAATTCCAGATACTCTTTGGAGCTGTAACTGTTGTAAATCTTCATATCCGAAACATCCAGCAAACTGCCGGAGGTGGTTTCTCCACGGATGCTTTCGGACATGTCCATAAAATAAGTACTCATGGAAAAGGTATTCCCTGCTGTGATCAGACCCAGTGGATAACTATCGGGATATAATTGTTTTAATACCGCAAACCATTTTGTCAGTTCCTGGGGCGTATAAATTTTCTCCGGGTCATAGTTAAGTCCTGCCTCCTCCACATATCGTTTCGGCAAAAGGATTCCCCGTCCACCCGCGCGGTAAGCCTGTGCCGATGCGATACCATATGTAAAACCACCAAGCACCGCGCCTTCCGTCAGATCGTATCGCTGCTCCATAATGTCATGGATCTCCGGGCCCCATTCATACAGCAGAGCATCCAGAGACAGCAGCATATCTTTATACACATACGGCGTAATATCCTGATAGTTGAGCACCATCAGATCAATCGGCTCTTTATTGCCCAGCCACAGCGGATATTTGGAGAAGGCCTCTGCGGCATCCACCACCTTAAACTCTACCTCCACACCAATTTTCGGAATGGAAATTTCATTTACTGCCTGCTCCACCAGCGCCAGATCTTCCGTTACACTGGTATTGATCGTCTGAAAGGTCATAATGATCTTTTCCGGCACAAGATCTCCTGCTTCCTCCCCGGCCGCATCTATGGTGCCATTTACGAACGGCGAGGCGTCCGCCCCTTCTTCATGCCCGCAGGCGGCCAGACACAGGATTCCTGCCCACAAAAACATACTTGCCCGCTTTTTCCAATTGCTCATGCCCTCGTTCCTTTCCGCAGCTTTGTCACATACTCCCGGGGCGTCATCTTATAATACCGGCGGAACTGGTCCGTAAAATACGAATAATTGCCATACCCCACCGTACTTGACACCATGGTGATCGTCATATCCGTATCCTTTAACAATTCACCTGCCAGAATCATCCGCCGCTGATAAATATACTCACTGACAGAGCAGCCAAACCGCTTCTTGAACAAACGCGACAGATGATCGCCGCTGACATAGGCAATGCCGGCCAAACTGCGCACGCTCAGCTCCTCCTTGATATGTGCCTCGATATAGGCCGCTGTCTTTTCCACAATATCCTCGGCCGGCACAGCTTCCTTCTTATTTTCCGCCGATATCCGGTCAATATATTTCTGACCATAATCCGATAAAGTTTTCTGGTGCCGTTTCTTTTCCACGAGCTTGGCCGTGCTGTGCAGCACCTGGGTCAAGGCCTCATACCGCACCGGCTTGAGCACATAATCCAGACATTTTAGGGCAATGGCCTGCCGGGCATAATCGAATTCATCATGACAGCTAAAAATAATACATTCCGTGTCCGGCCAATGTTCATTCACCCAGGCCACCAGCTCCAGCCCGCTCTCATCAGGCATTTCGATATCACACAAGATCACGTCCACCGGGGAATCCGCCAAAAGCTCCACAGCCTGAGTATAGCTTCCCGCCGTCAGCACATCCTCATAGGGCAGCACATCCCAGTTAACGCCTTCTAAAATCCCCTGAATCGCAAAATACTCATCATCCACGATCATCAACCGCATGTTCATTTCCCCTCCCATTCCGGATCAAGGGCAGATCCAGCCAGACCTGCGTTCCTTTTCCCCGCTCACTGATAATGTTCATACTGGCAGAAGCTCCGTAAAACACTTCCATACGACGATGGCAATTCCATATACCAATATGCTTCTGCCCGCGTTTATCCACGTAGGTTTCTTTGCTGCGGATTTTCTCCAATACCTCTTCCTTGAATCCGCTTCCCGTATCGCACACAGAGATCAGCAAACGATCATCCTGACTGCGGATATTGATCAGCACTTCGATGACCTTTCCCGGAATCAATGCGTATTTTATTGCATTTTCTACAAAGTTCTGAATTAGAAGCGGCGGCACCATGGCGTTTTCCAGCCCCTTCTCGATATTATAAACGCTGGTAAACGCGCCTGGGAAACGTATTTTTTGAATTCCCGTATAACTTTCCACAAAATGCATTTCCTTATAGAGGGGCACTAAGGCATCCGTTTCTTTTAATACATATCGGAAATATTCTACCAGATACATGGAGAAATCCTGGATACACTCAAAGTTTTTCGTCTGGGCCAGACTGTAAATCATATTAAAGGAATTCAAAAGCATATGAGGATTGACCTGAAGCCGCAGATTATCCAGTTGAGCCTGATACATCTTAATGTCTTTCTCATGAGAGAGACTTATCTCCTCAGCCATGTGATTAAAGGCATCATATATATAGCAGAATTCCGTGGATTCTTTCGGATTCGTGTTATCTATCCGATAAGAAAGGTCCTCCTGTTCAAGCTGCTTCATCCCTCTGTGAAGTACGTGGAGCGGCCGCAGGATCAACTGGCGCTGCAGCAGCCAAAGCGCGGCAAATAATAAGATACAGACCACCACCACAAACAGGATCCAAAACACCAGGACAGCAGACTGTCCATCTTCCGATGCGCCCATTATGAGCAGCCGGCAGCCTGCCACATCGTCCGACCATGAGAGCCAGCCCGCTCCTACACCACCAGCCAGTTCACTCCAGCTCTGTTCAACAATTTTCATTACAGAATCCGGTGATATCTGCAAAATGACCTGTCCATCGGTAAAATACAGGGGCTGTTCCGTCAACTTCTGTTCAAATAGCAGGTCAAAAAAACATGCTTCCAGATCCACCCGGAAAGTCAGACAGTAATTTGCAAACTGATAATTGCGTAAATAAAAGTAATGGCCGGCAATATTACGGATACTCCACCCACCGGATGTATATGTAATACTTCGTTCCAGCGCAGCACGGATGGCTTCGGCCTCCGCTATTTTATAAGTATTCTCCGTGAACTTTATATACAGATGCTCGGGAAGCTTTTCCTGTACGGAGATCACTCCCGACAGCGAAGTTTCACGAAGGATCTTCTCCAGTTCCTCAATCATATCATAACTGACCATCGTATCTATGCCGGAAGGAACGGTCAGTGGTGTCATAAATTCCAGCACCACATCATCCATATTGGTCTCAATCCGCTCCAACCCATTCTCCAATACGGACATGGCCAGATTTAATTCTCTCTGCCGAATCTCATTTTGCTCCAGGTACATATTCTTCAGCAAAATACTCGTAAGAATAACCGTTCCCAAAATCAGAGGAATTACAGTCACGCAGATCACCAGCCACAGACGCATGGTCAGCCCCCGCCAGAGCCGTTTGTTTTTTTCCTTCATTGCCCTATGCCCTTATCCTTCTCAACCGATTTACAGTGAATTAACTATAGTCTAATTTATTATATAATAAAATTGCCCTTGTTTCAATCAAATCAAAACCGCTTCGGAGCCAGTAAATAATGGCTCTACAGCGGTTTTCAGCTCATTAGCTGTCAGGGTTGTAATATTACAATTCCTGTTATATGGTAGTCGTCTGACGTACGCAGCTTAAGCCGCTTACGTCAGACGACTACAGTTTTTGATGTCGGCTAACCTTTCACGCCGCCCCCCAGCACACCTTTCTCCAGCTTATCCTGGAAAAACGGGAACAGTATGATCAACGGCGCCGAAGCTGCGATAGTCGCCGCAAACTGAATCAGGTATTTACTGTAATCCGGATTCCCTGTATTTAAGAAATCCTTATTTTCATTAATAATCTGATTGATGACCAGCTGCAGCGGCCATAAATGCCGGCTCTGCGGTACGTAAATGGATGCCGGCAGCCATGCATTCCACGCGCCGACCACAGAGTTTAAGATAATCACGGAGCCCAAATTCATGGCCTGGGGCAGCATGACACGCCACATCGTACGGAAATGTCCGGCGCCGTCGATTCTGGCGGCCTCGTACATTTCTCCCGGCACGGCATTGAACGCGTTCATCATCATGACGCAGAACATTCCATTAGTACATCCGGGAATAATCAAAGCCAGCGGTGTTTCCACCCAGCCCAGCGCATTGATGACCATATACACAGGAACCATGCCGCCGCCAAACAGCATGGTGGCCGTCAAAAACAGGATCATCGGGGTCTTTAACCGGGTCTGACGGCTGATGGCATACCCGCCCATGGCAGCGATCAGAAAACCAAGCGCCACCTGAGTCACGGTGTAAAACAGGGTATTGGTATATCCGTCAATAATACTGGAATTTTTAAACAAATGGACATAGCCATCAAGGTTAAAGCCTCCCACCGGCCAGACGATCAGCCCCTCTGTGCCCATCAGCAGCCGTCCGTCGGAGAACGAGGACATCAGCACATGCCACATGGGAATAACGCTGCAAAAAGCCACCAGCAAACAGAGCAAGATGACCACCACATCGACCACACGGTCACCAAATCCGGGATGCTCGATCATGGTCGAAACTCTGTCCACATCTTTCTTTCGATCTTTAAATAATGCCATGTTTCAACCTCCCTTAAAATAGCGATGAACCGCTGGCTTTTTTACTCAGATAGTTGGAGCCCATCAGCAGTATGGTTCCCACTATCGACTGAAAGAGACCGGAAGCCGCCGAAAGTGCATAATCCGGGCTGACCCCCGCACCAAAGGCGTTACGATAGGTATATGTATAGATCGTATCGGCCACCGGATATGTGGTGGGCATATACAGCAACAGGATATTATCATAGCCCCCGGCAAAACTGGTGCCGATTCCCAGAACAAACATCATCATGACGGTCGGCTTAATGCACGGGAGGGTAATCTTAAATATCCGCTGCATCCGTGAAGCGCCGTCAATGGCCGCCGCCTCATGGAGATCCCCGCTTACGGTAGAAATGGCGGCCACATACATAATCGAACCCCAGCCGATGCCCTGCCATATCCCCATTACCAGGTAAATAATCCAGAAGGTGGGCGGGTTCGGGTCCGCCAGCAGATTCATATTGTCCACCCCCAGCAGATTATGCAGCAGCAGCGTAATCGGACCGTCCTGCTTGACGAACTGCTGTACAAGGAAGCATACGATGACGGCCGCCACAAAATTGGGCATATAGGAACAGGTCTGTATCGTCCGCTTATATTTCTTGCTGCGCAGCAGGCTCAGCAAAAGTGCAAAAATAATCGGCATCACAAAGCCTATGGTGCATTTCAGCACGGCCAGGATGATGGTGTTGCCAATGGCACGGGGGAAATCCGCACCACTGAACAATTCCACGAAGTTATTAAGCCCCACAAACGGGCTCTTAAAATATCCCAGATTGATATTAAAATCCTGAAAAGCCATAACGATCCCAAACATGGGTATATAATGCAGCACCACCATAAAAAGGAATATGGGCAGGAACATCACATAGACCCCCCAGTTATGTTTAAAGTCCTTTTTCCAGCTCATCTTTGAAACCCGATAAGCATTTTCCACCTTTGCCATTTTATATTCCCTCCTTATGGCTGACGATAGTCAAATTTTTCCAGATAAGGCTGAACGATATTTAATGCTTTCTCATAATTTTGCTTAGTCAGCATCGTACACCAGTTACTCCATTCCTGCTCATCCGTAATATCCTTCTGCCCCTTGATAAATTCCATCGTATGGGCATCCGTATAGCCTAAAAGTTTTGTTTGGATCTTACCAATGGCATCGCTGTCCTCTTTTTCGATGACAAAGCCCGGAGTTCCATTCCACAGACCGATATTTGGATATTTAATCCAGGCTTCCATACTGGCCTGGAACGTTTCAGCCCGTCCCTTATCCACACTCTTTACCAGCTTCAGGCCCGGCATCTTATCCGCACAAACCGCGATACTCAGGTTCCCGCCGTCTTTTGCCAGAGTATCTACAAATTTATACTTAAAATCACCATCGTTTACAAGAGTATACGCACCATCGGCCAGACCATTTTTTTCATAGAAATCGCTGCCGCTGGCCTCCGATTGCTCCTTGGTAAGACCTACGGATTTCACAAGAGCGCCCTCTTCAGAGTAAAAATAATCAAAGTAGGCGCAGATTGCCGCGATATCCTTGCCATCCTCCACAGCCTTTGTCGTAATGTAGACCGGCGATCCGCTCAGTGATAGCCCTGCGGCAGTGCAGTCCGGGATCACATTCTGACATTCCTTGGGCCCGTAGACATCATTAATGGGCATGGCGGCACCGGCCACAAAAATCCCTTCTGCCAGCGGCGTCGCAGTTTCATCTACAAAAATACGCCCGCCCAGGGTGGACTGCTGACCATACCACATGCCGATTTTGCCCTGACGGATTTTAGCGCTGTCAATGGCGTAATGAGCCTCCCCGGTCTTTTGGTCAAAGGCCTGGTCCAGCCAGCCGATTTTATACCAGTTGGACATACATTCAATGTAGGTGCGGAAAGATTGTGTCACACCGCCAAAACATGCCTTTCCATTGGCATCAGCATAAAACATGGGCGTGCCGCCGCCAAAGGAAGAACACAGGCCGCCGGACCAGGTATAGCCGGGATAATACATACTGATGCAGTAACCGTCATCAATGCCCAGATCGTCCATGGCGGTTTCAAAGATTTCAAACATCCACTCCCAGTCACTGATGTATACCGGTTCTGTGCCGCCGCTGGGGAAGATGACATCATCCTGCCAGCTGTCCGGATCGTTCTCATCGGTATAGCCGCCGGTAAAAGCCGCACCTGTCTCCGGATGCTTTCCATATTTCGCAATCCAGTCCCTGCGGTACTCAAACCCGAAATTCACGTCCAAATAGGACTCATTAACATTAACCAGAGATAGTATCTTTTCTTCACCATCGATATTATATACTGCGCTCTTTCTCACATCCTCCTCGGTTTCCAGTACCTTTTTGTAATTGGGCATGTATTTGTTCACATACTCTGTCAGATCAATAATGCGGCCGTATTCGTACATCACATCGGCAGTGTCACAAATAACACCGTCCAGCAGGTGGGTCAGATTTCCGCTAGCATACATATTGTTCAGGTTATCTACCTCTTTGTTTTGCGGAGGTGCGGTAAAATCAATATAAATGGACTTGTTTTCTTCCCCCCAGGTCTTACTCTGCGCATACTTTATGGCCGGATTTTCCTCATATTCCGTATAATAAGCGGAGCCGGGACCGCTGTGGATCCACATCGTAAAATAAGTGTCATCCTCGGGCTTTAGATTCGCCGACTGGTTGCCCGAGCCTTTAAGAATACCGCAGCCTGCCGCCAGGATTGCCATACTGACAACTGCCAAACACAAAAACATCTTCTTTAAACTTTTCATAGTAACCTCCCTTGATGTATTTTTTTAATGCTCCGAGAGTGCACCGGTTTTGCTAAAGAACCCTGGAGCGTTGCCTTTTATATATCTTTATTTTAGAGGATTTTCATTGGAATTTCTCCCATAAATCCGATACTTTTTCCAACAAATCCGGCATGAAAGCTACGCCTTTACAATGACTCTTGCTCTGGCCAGGTTTAATACCTGCGTACAAGGATCCGCAGACTTTCCATGACGATTCATTTTTACCCGCACTGATGCAAAATAAGTTCCCGGAGTCTCATAATTACAGGTTATCACCGCCCCGGCCGTATGTATACCATCAATTTCACCCATATCCATCACCTCTGCCGGATAAGGAAAAGCATCCGCACAGGGGAACGCCGTCATATCCTCTGTGGCAAAATCAAAGGCCGTGGTCAGCCCGGCTCCCGCCGGCACCTGGGATAGTGCTTCCAGTGTCACCGTCTCGCCTACCTTCACATGGGCGCAGACCGCACCATTGGCGGTCAGGGTCACCTCTTGCTGCAGTCCGCCCCGCCGCCGGACATCCGCGTCCAGGATGATCTGTCCGTCATCATATGTATAGACGCTCGTCTGCCTGGGTTCAATCCCCCGTTCGACCCAATCGCTTAAATCCAGCAGGGATTGATACAGCGCTCCAACGTAATTGATCACACGGTTGCTCTGCAGCCAGCTCACATCTCCGTGCAGGCAGTTTTCATTATAATACAGCCGGTAATCCGCCTCACTTCCCCGGCTTTCCTTTACCCTGCCACGATACCAGTGGGCACACCAGGACCAGGTGGATTCATCCATCAAAGACTGGTTCATAATGACCTTTCCCTGAATATTCCCGTCCTGTATGGTGCCTGTACCGGAAAATCCGTAACCGATAACCGTATCGCGCTGGGGGATGGCCGGAGTGCCGTCTTCATTCCGAAACTGATCAAAGACATGGAAGCTTAAATCCTCCGGCACCTGATGGCGGTAATAGTACTGTACGGCAATATAATCCGAGTTATCCAGCAAAACCTGATCTCCCGGTAAAATGGCAGACAGCGCATCCTCAATATCTGTATATCCAAAAGCAGCTCCGATCACCAGGCAATTTCCATGGATACCGCCCAGGATCAATGTTTTTCCCGCCGCTGCGCCAGAGGTTATATGAATATTTACACCCTCCAGATACAGATCATCCCCCCGGGGCACCTCCTCAAGTTCGATCCAGGCGCCGTTTCCGTCGGCCAGCTGTTTCTTCCAGGCATCATCCACACTGTTGCGCCCATCAATGGCATCCGCCTTTATTTCCTGATGAGATAAATGAACGCCCTTCACCACCCCGGAAAACTGCAGACGGTCACGGCAGGCCGTACTGTCCGGATCTGCACCTTCATATCCGGACATTTCCCAAAACTCTTTAAAGTATCCGGGGTCCTTCTCTTTAATCCCCGGCATCAGCACCGGCAAAGATCCCGGATCTGTCATGCCCGCGGCTTCCAAAAACCATGCTTCGGGCGGGAATCCCATTCGGGTGATTTCTTTTAACATGGCAGCCTCTCCGGCATTAAGCCCCTCATACATATCGCCGCTGCCGCCGGCATCCAGGGCATCCACGATCCGGCCAAAGACATGCCGCAGAACCCGCTGCCCCTGTACATGCAATACAATGGAGTTGGGCAGGGAGACCGGTGAACCGATGACATAAGGCGCTGCACCATCCCACGCATTGGTATTTTCAATACATGCCATGGACTTATACCCGCCGCCGGAGCCTCCATAAACGTAGCCATACGGACGGCCGCAGCTATAAAAGCCTATCGCATACTCTCTGGAGTATTCCGCACACATGGCACTGGCCTTCCAGCACAGTGTCGGATCTGCCGCACCTCCGAACTGGAACTTGGACCCCATATTGCTCTCGACATAATACGCGCCATATTCCAGGGCAAACCCCACTCTGTCATCGGCATCCTCCCGATCCAGGGAAGCCATCTCCTCCTTAGGCCCGGGGAAAGGAGACATATACTGGAAAAACCTTCCTGTAAACTTTTCCTTTTCCGGCAGACAGTAGGAAAAACAGATATCCTTTTCCCTGAAACCACCATGTACGTAAAAATACCGGCACATCTCACCATTTGGAAGCTTCTTCTCTTTCCACACCTCCACATCCACATACACGCTTTGGTATACCGGATCCTCTTTTGCATGATAAATCATTTTTGCAGTACTCATTAGACTACCTCCATTCTCATTGGATTACATTTTAAATTAAACATATTTTCTCCGCCATACGATTAAAAACAGGAGCAGCTGTGCCGCCCCCAAGGCCAGCATGCCGGCAAAAGCCGCCGTGATCCCCGCCATGGACACCACCACCATGATCAGGGCCGAGCCAAAGGCCCCGGCAATAGTGCGCAGGGAGGTTAAAAGGGATGTTCCTGCTGCCGTATGCTCTTTTTTCAGGGCATTCATCCCCCAGGTTACAAATGGCATCATCAGCATCGCGGTAAAAACACTTCGGAACACATTCAGCACCGTAAAAAACATCAGCGGTGTATCCTCCCGAAGAAACATCATGCCGGCACTGCTGCCCACCATAAATAATACCCCCAGAGCAAATACCCGTTTCATTCCCCATTTATCGTATAATTTCCCGGCAATGGGGCTCATCAGAGCCATGACAATGGCTCCCGGCATCATGGACATGCCGGATACCGTTGCAGAAAAGCCGCAAAACCGCTGGATATACACCGGGGCCAATACGGAAAATCCCATAAGATACGCATACAATATCATACTTGCAATAACAGCCATGGTATACTGGGACGATTTAAGAATACGCAGCTCCAAAAACGGCTGTTCCATATGTAACTGCCGATGTACAAATACTCCACCACCCGCCAGCCCAAGCACCAGGGGTACAATCACTTCCAGACTGACAAAGCTGCTTTTACCAATATTTCCCACGCCCAAAAGCAGACCGCCAAAGCCGACGATACATAATGCCATAGAGACGGTATCAAAGGCCACCTTTTCATTCTCCAGAACATTTTCAAAAGTCACCATGGTAACGATCAGCGCCAGAATACAAATGACCAGCAATATATAAAATATCATCCGCCATCCAAAGGCGTCCACCACAAAGCCTGCCAGAGTGGGCGCGACCACCGGCGCCGCGGACACGGCCAGGCCGTAAATCCCCATAACACTGCCCCGTCTTTCTTTCTCATAGATCGTAAGCAGGATCACCTGGCCCAATGCCAGCAGAATACCATTTCCCGCCGCCTGGAGCACACGCCCGGCCATCATAACGCTAAAGGAGTTTGTAAATGCGTTCAGGATGATCCCTACTGTAAAAATACCCAGGGATGTCAAATACAGCGGCTTTGTCTTAAACCGTTTAATAAAATACGCTGTTGCCAGCACTAAAATGCCCTGTACCAGGGAGTAAATGCTGGTAAGCCACTGACCTGTAGCCTCATTAATCTGAAAATCCTCCATGATCTTTGGCAGCGCCGTGGTCAGTGCTGTGGATAACAGGGAGCATAAAATGCAGGTGACGACAATGACCATGAAGATCATATTTCTCTTTTTATTTGTCAATTCCATAAAGAAATTCCTCCTTCCTTAGCTCTCAACGAATATCTGAATAATTCCATTTTCCCATACCTTCGTATAAATAAATATCTAAAATCCGATGTTTTACTCAACAAATCCGATCAGTTTGCTGCACACCTCAAATTTGATAAAGCCCCCCCACAATTCCACTGTAGGGGAGCTTTTCTTATCGCTTCTATTTAATTATAGGCTTCCAGCCAGCCCTATACTTCACGGTACGAATTCCCTAAATACTGAATAAGCAGCGGTGTCACTGCACCTCGTTCAAGCCCGAGTATTTCGTTCAGCTCTTTTTCGCAGGCAAAACTTAGTTTGCTAACCTCCAGTGTTTTCGTAAGCGCTTTAATATCTGCTCTTTTGGAATCCTCAAGGGTATATAAATAATAATTCTCTTTGTAATATTTATTTTGAATATTATAGCATGCTTTCAAAACTGAAACAAGCACCTGCGGCAGCCATTGCGCCATATATTTCCATCCCTGTCCCTCTCTTACTCAACAATCACCCTGGATCTGGCAATATTCCTCACCTGCGTAAACAAATCGGAGGCATCCCCTTTGCGGTTGGATTTCACCCTGACTGAGGCTAAATAGATGCCTGGCATATCATATGTATGGGTTACTTTAGATACTGCCCCATGAATATTGCCTTCCACGGTTGCTTCAAAGCTGCCCTTTGTCCTGAACGCCTCCGGATTCGGAAACATCTTATTCTCCACGAAATCATAATCCACCGCCGTTACCATGCCCGCGCCCTCCGGAACTTCCGCCGTTACCTCAAAGTACACCGGCTCACCTGCTTTTACACGGGCACAGCTGCTTCCATTGGCAGACATGGTCACCACCGGCTGAATCCCTTTTCTCTCCGAAACACTTCCTGCCAGATGGATCTGGCTCTCTTTCAGTTTGTAACCAGTAGTTGCAGGCGGCATGACCCCCCGTTCTACCCAGTCACTCAGATCAAGAAGCGCCTGATACAAAGCACCCATATAGTTCGTCACCATATTATTTTCCATCATGGCGCCGTCCCAATGCCGGCAGCGTTCCATATAGTACAGACGAAAATCTTTTTCATCTCCCATGGTCCGGGTTACCTTATGACGATACCAGTCGCCGCACCAGGGGCAGGTAGATTCATCCATCAGTGCCTGAACGATGATGACCTTACCCTGAAGGCAGCCGTCCTGCACAGCGCCGGTACCGGTATAACCATATCCGATGATATCGGACCTCTGGGGAAGGACTGGCTTTCCATTCTTATCCCGGAACTGATCCCATGCATGGAAGCTTACATCCTCCGGCACCTGATGGCGATAATAGGACTGGATGGCAATATAATCGGAATTGTCCAGCAATACCTTATCTCCCGGCTTAATCATGGCCATAACACCCGACAGATCCTCCATCCCATAGCACATGCCTATGACCAGGTAATGATCCCGGATACTGCCCAGCCGAAGCTGTCTTCCGGCAGCATCCCCAGTCTCAAAGATGATATAAACCCCATTTAAGTACAGATCATCAACCATTGGGACCTCTTCCAGTTCAATCCATGCGTCCTTTCCGTCCGTTAGCATCTTCTGCCATGCATCATCCACGCCGTTGCGTCCGTCAATATCCTCTGCCTTTATGACAGTCTCAGGCACATGCACGCTCTTTACGATACCATGGAACTTAAGACGGTCACGTACCGCATTGCTTGCAGGGTCTGCCCCTAAATATCCCGGTATCTCCCAAAAATCTTTAAAATACCAGGGATCCTTCTCCCTGACACCAGGTAACAGCACCGGCAGGGAACCATCATCGATCATCCCATTCGCTTCCGGATACCATGCGTCCGGCGGAAATCCCATTGCCGTGATCTCCTTCAGCATAGCCGCCTCATCCTCCGTCAGTCCTGCATACATATCTCCGCTTCCGCCGGCATCCACAGCGTCCACAATCTGCCCAAACACGCGTCTTAAACATCTCTGCCCCTGGGCATGCAGGGCAATGGTATTGGGCAGTGACACCGGAGATCCAATCACATATGGAGCTGCACCATCCCATGCATTGGTATTCTCAATGCATGCCATTGACTTATATCCTCCGCCGCTGCCGCCGTACACATAGCCATAGGGCCGCCCGCATCCATAGATTTCCATCGCCTTGACCCTGGAATATTCCGCTGCTGCCGCACTGGCCTTCCAGCACAGCGTCGGATCCGCCGCACCTCCGAACTGGAACTTGGAGCCCATGTTGCTTTCCACATAATAGGCACCATTTAACAGGAAAAATGCGATCTTATCATCTTCTCCTGACTTATCAAGGGAGGCTACTTCCTCATCCGGTCCCGGGGAAGGAGACAGGTATTGGAAAAAACGTCCTTTAAAACTTTCCTTATCCGGGAAACAAAAGACGAATTTAACCCCTTTCTTCTCAAATCCGCCGTGGATATAGCGGTACGGCACCTTCGTTCCATCCGAAAGTACCCTTTCCCTCCGCTCGTCCACGTCAACATATGGTTCCTGAAAATCAGAGTCCAATTTAGCATCATAGATTTCTTTCGCTGCACTCATCACTTTACCTCCGTTTCTTTGATTACTTTCCATTTGCGGCAACCCATGCATCTAATTGTTCTTGTTTTGCTGCAATTAACGTATCAATTCCGGCAGCTTTCAGTTTCTCAAGAAATTTGGGTATTTCTTCTTCCGGATCAACCGCACCGCAGTCAATAACGTTAAAATATTCTGCACTTACAGCCTCACAAGCTGCAAGCGCGTTGTCATAATCACTTGAATCAAATCTAAATCCAAATGCCGGGGAAATTATAGCTTCTTGCTCGGCAAGTTTGATTCTCTCATGATAATCAGCGCCGTGCTCTACAAGTGGAGCCACAAGTCTGGTATCTCCAAATTGAGGCAGCATGATGTAATATCCGCCTTCCACATCTACCTCTACACAATTATCCGCAGTCAATGTATAATGTCGGCCCTCAATACCTCTTTGCAATAATGTCACAAGTGTTGAATCCGTATACAACAGATTTAAAAACTGCATAGCCTTATCCGGTCTCTCACAACTAGAAGAGATAGCCCAGCCATAGCTAAATGTAGTTGTTGTAACTACTCCCTGATAAGCTTCCAGGGGCCAGCTAACCATTACATCGTCACGTGGATTATCTAATGTATCTCCATTTGTAGGTTCATTAACACTGATCATGCAGAATACTTTTCCGGCCTGCGCCATATCACCTCCAATTTCCTGACTGGTAAGTGTATCCTTGGATATATACCCCTTAACATACCATTCTCTCATGAGTTTACACTTGCTCATAAACTCTTCACTCTCATAAGTATTAACCACTTCATATACGTCATCGGATTTTAGATTTATTCCACCGTAATTAGTTCCCAAACCATCAACTAGAGTTCCTCCCATTAAATTAGTATATCCCATTACGGGATTTTCCGAAGAATATGGAATTACACTCGGCTCATTCTCTTTAATTAAAGCCAGCATTGGTTCAATATCTGATACGGTCTTAACATTCCTTATCTCATCTTCCAGATCGTATTTCTTGACTAATTCAGCATTAAACAGAAGACGGCTTCCAACTGCATATGTTCCACCATAAGCAGGAAGAATATACAGATTATCATTTAACATACCTACGTTAATAACATCACCAAGGTCAGCCGAAACATCCTGCCCCCACTCTGCGACAAGATCATCCAGTGGCATAACCATATTGGAAGTTACCAGCGGCATAAACATCGTTGAAAGCGGAGCCATGCTGATCAAATCCAGCTTTTCATTACTGGAGGCTTTCAAAGTATACACATTAGATAAATTAAATGCATTCACAGGTTCCAACTCAACTTGTACATTGATTTTATCCAGTATATGTTTGTTAATCTCATCCTGTACCAATTGCAAATCTGCCGGTATCTCGCCGTAAGTAATTACCGGAACGTTTAAAGTATACGGATCTTCGTCAAAATTGATGTCTCCGGCATTTGAAACTGCTTGTGTATCTTGTGTTTCGGCCGTATCTTTTGATGTCACTGCTGTACCTGCCGTATCAGATGTCTCATCAATATTTCCACAGCCGCCTAAAATACTTACACTCATTGTTACAATAAGAAACAAGCTTAACATTTTCCTTTTCATATTCTTTCCTCCTGGTTTTTTTGGATGATTTGATTATATGTCATTTCCTAAGAAAGTGTTATACATAATCCTACCTTTATTTATATTTTTCCGACTATTCAAAACTCAATGTTACCATCAAAATAAATTGCAGTTGAAATACCAATATACTTAAAAGGAAACCGATGGGCTATACCTCATCCGACTTTAATTTAAATATTTCCGACTTTATCTTTGACAGGTATATCATTTATTCTTTTTTTATGTTATTTTTTATACATGGTGACCAAATTAATATAAACAGCTGTTAAATGCACATTAATCCTTCAAAATAATTTAAATATGATTAAGGAGGTAACTACCGTGAAGCAGAATCAAAAGCCAGAGGATTTAAAAATGTATCAATTCACTGCCGAAGAGCTGTTAGAAGGTTATACACCAATGGAGGGGCTTAATCAAAATCCCCCCCGCATTCTTTCCATAGAAGATATCGCCACCCCGTCACCCCTTGTACGGGTATCATGCAGCTTTGAAGATGGGCCTGATCCTCAGTTCAATATTTATCTTCCGCCAAAAGAACAGTGGGAGGGGCGTTTTTTCCAACGGGTACATCCGTGGATACATATTGACGAGATTCAGAATATAGAATTTTACCTTGACAATGGTGGTTATACGATAACAGTGCCTCAATTCACGATGGGTTATTTACATCACGCTGCTGCTGCTCATGTATCCAGGACAATCGCAAAGAATTATTACGAATACAGTGGGAAAATATACGGTTATATATATGGCGGCAGCGGCGGCTCGATGCTGGTTATCGGCGCACTTGAGGCAAGCGTCGGTCTTGTGTGGGATGGAGCAGTGCCTTTTATAACAGCCGCTCCAACCTCATTGGCTAATTTCGATATAAGACGGTTTGCGCGCATCGTTTTGGAAGAAAAAGCCCCGCTGATTGCGGATGCTGTGAGGCCGGGAGGCAGCGGTGATCCATATGCCGTGCTCAATGATTTGGAATGCGATATCCTTAGGGAAGTGACGTTGCTTGGCTTACCTCTTAGGGCTTGGGAGAACTACGAATATTTATTCATAATGCAGGAAAACCCTGAGTTGATAGACAATCTGAATGCAACTGGTGAGGTAAACGAAGCATATACATATGCTTTTTGGAATGAACCGGGGTATCTGGAGGCGTATGATCCGGAGCTTCGCAGTATATTCTACAACCTAAGGGATCGTGGCGTTAGTGAGGGGGCTCTTGCAAAAATTGCATATCACAGGCATAAGGATCCGGGGCCAACCTTCTATACCTGGAATCATTTAAGAGATTCTAATGGCGATCCATTATTTGCACAGACACCGGGAATTCATTTTGCCATAGAAACAGCCTTAATGACTTCAGGTGGCGCGTTGTGGAACGGGAACATTAATTACAAGACCATAACGGTTGTAAACCTGTTGGATCAGGATTCATTCCCATCGGACGGCGATTATTATAGGGAAAGAGTTAAGGAAATGGACCGGGAAGACGATTTTTATTTTTGGCTTAACGATAATGCTGATCATAATGCGCTTCACGATGAATCTTTCCCTTATCTAAATGCCCGATTAATCGATTATGAAGGCATAATTAATCAGGCACTGCTGGATTTGAGCGCCTGGGTAGAAAATGATGTGAAACCTCCAAATTCAACTGCTTACAATGTGGTTGACAGTCAGCTTATATTTACGGATAACACTGCAGCACGCGGCGGTATACAGCCTATCGTTGAATTAACCGTTGACGGTGCAGTGCGCACAAGCATTACATCAGGCAGTTCTGTTAATTTATCAGCAAAAATCCGGGTTCCGCTAAATACCGGTGAAATCGTAAGCGTTGAATGGGATTACCTGGGTGACGGCAATTTTGCCCGCGCGGACTATGATACTTTACCCGACGGCTCGTGGTCGGCTAATTCAAACTATACTTACAATGAAGAAGGCACCTATTTACCATCAGTAAGGGTTGCTTCCCAGCGTGATGGCGATCCTGAAACGCCTTTTACGAGGGCATATAATCATGGCCGTGCACGGGTCATAGTTAGTGAATAAGGCAGGGGCATCGAAAATTAAATAATATATTATACGTTTAGTCAAAACAGGAAGAGAAATGGGATTAAAGACCATTTCTCTTCCTTCCATTATATTTTTCCAATCCTCCCAGAATTATTGTTCCTGCTGTTCTGCCGATATGTTTGAGGTGATACCCCTTCCGTTTTTGTAAAAATACGGTTAAAACTAATATAATTAAAATATCCAACCTGAAAAGCGATTTCCGAGATGGGATCATTTGTAAACTCCAATAACTTCTTCGCTTTTTTTATCCTTTGATTCACAATATATTTATTGATTGGCTCTCCAGTTGTATGGCGAAATATCCTGGTCAAATAATCTGAATTCAAATGAACATTTTGTGAAAGCGTATCCATGTCTAATTTCTCCGCCAGATGCTCTGTGATATAAGTCTTCGTGATTTCAACCGGGTTACTGCTATGTAATTTCTGTTGTTCAAATTGATATAAGGCTTTTATAGAAAAACTTATAAGCTTTTTCACTTCTTCGATTCCATTACTGTACTCTGTCAATGAGAAGTACAAATCCTCTCTCGTCTCCATAATCTGGTTTAAATAGTACTTCTTAATAACCGCATATGAGCCTAACATAATCATATATTGTTGATGAAAGGAAGATAACCATTTTCTGTTAACAGTAATTACTTCTGTCTGATATTCAAGGTATTTATAAATACTTTTTTCAACCTCTGCAAACTCGCCGTTAATTAGTTGGTTTAGCCAATGATCAAATTCTTTGAAATCAAAAATCAACTGCTCACTGGATATCATTTTGTTATATTTTCTACGTTCATATATCCCTTCATTCCATAAATTGTTAATATCCATCTGATACAGGCTTTCGATTTCATTTGCGATTTCCTGAATTTCCACATCTTTTCCAATATAACAATTAATTTTAATACTGAAATACTCTTTTACATTTAGCATATATTCGCTGCATATTTTCTTCACCGCTTCATTCATCTCCGGCGAAATGCAATCAGCTCCTATTACCACCAACTGTACATCATTTTCAAACTGAACGATATCGCACATCGGAAAGCTGAATTTTTCCAGAAAAAGTTCCGCCAGAATATTTTTCAACGCAAAGCGGAATAAATTATAATCCTTCGCCACAATATCAGCATTCCACTGACGTGTTACAAATAGAATTGGACAGTACTCCCATTCTGTATGAATATCTATAGATTTTTTATATAACCAATGCTGTATACTGGTTATATCCGATAAAATCTCCCCCTGAAACAGGAGAGACCAGAACTTCCCCCTGATAACATCCTGATTACGAATCCATGAATGACTATATTCCTTTAGTTGTTTTTTTGTTTCCTTTATTTGAATCGCATTCAGAAGTTCTCTTTCCAATTCTTCAGGATCAATTGGTTTTAAAAGATAGGCAACACTCCCCAGACTGACTGCCCTCCTGGCATATTCAAATTCTGCATGACAGGTCATGATAATACACTCTACCGGCAATTGCTCTTTACCGATCCATTCCAACAATTCCAATCCACTTTCCTGAGGCATTTCAATATCACACAGAACGATATCTATGGGTTCACTTAATAAGCAGTTTTTAGCTTCCTGCACATTTTCTGCCTTAAAGCATTGGCTAATAAGCAATTTTTCTTTATTTATCATATTACTTACGGATATAAGTGAACTTATTTCATCATCTACAATCAAAAGATTCATACTCTCCCCCCTAATCTATTGGCTTTAAGTCTATTTTATACTATTATTTATTGCTATGCAATGCAGTCATCACAACAGCAAAATTTTCAGAGGATTGACAGCTATCGCCTCTCGTTGTTATGATAGTAGTAAGGTAAAAAGCCTTATTTTGTGACAATGCCTAAAGTATCAAAAGGAAGAAGGTATATATATGAAATCCTCTCTGAAATACTATCTGAATAGTATAACCAGTAAGATTATCATAACTGTCATTGTGGTTTGTATTCCCGTCACAGTTTTCAGTATATTAAGTATTTATCATAACAGAAGTATTTTAATTGAGCAAATCAAGGGCACACACCTTACTATGCTTCAAACCTCCATCCAACAAATTGAAAATGAAATGTACAATGCAAGAAGCTATACAAACACCCTAAGCTTTAGGAATTCTGATACATTATCCTTGACAATTGATAACACTTCATCTAGTTTTCATTATGCCGGCAATAGACTAAAAAACGACGTTGATGATACGATAATGCGTTATCAGTATATTGATGGTATTTTTGTTTATATACCTAAAACAGATTATTATTTAACGAGATTCAATGACGCAGAAACTAAAAACAATCTATCTGATTTTAAGCAATTTTTAATATCATCAGCTATACCAAATTTTGACATAGATTCCAATTGGATGAGCTATAGTTTTAACAATACAGAATATATAATTCAGGGTTTCTCTCGTAATGGCATATATGCCGGATGTTATATAAACGCAAGCTCCTTATCCTTTTTAACTTCGTCTGATGAAAGTTTTTCCTTTCTTCCGTATTCGGAACTTTTGGAAGTAGAGCAGTATTTAGGTAAAAATGATATGCTGCTATATCAAAAATCATCAATAAGTGACTTGTGTGCATACGAAATTATTGACACAAGCACTCTTTTTTCAGAGTTACCTTTTATTCCGAGGTATATTATACTTATCACAATATTAATTTTACTTTTTATTCCAGCTTTATTCTTCATCTTAAATCGTATTATAATTTATCCCCTGAAAATTCTGGGAAGAGCTATCAACGAAATTCAAAGCGGAAATCTAGACTATCGAATTGATAATTTCAATAGTTCAAATGAATACAATCAGATCAACCATGCCTTTAACAATATGGTCAGCCAGGTTAACGAATTAAAAATCACCGTTTATGAGGAAAAATTGAGTAATCAAAAATCACGACTGAATAACCTTCAAATCCAACTTCGACCACATTTTATGATAAATTCTCTGAATATGATATATAATACAGTTACAAACCAGGATCAGGAAACATCGTTAAAGTTAATCCGTTTTTCCGTAAAATATCTACGATATATGATTAAAACAAAAGAAGATTTTGTTCCTCTCAACGAGGAGTTAGAACATATTAAAAACTATTTGAATATTCAACTGTTACGTTACTCAAACCACTTTTCCTACCGTTTAGATTTCGATCCGTTTATAGAGACGGTCCCGGTTCCGCCATTATTGATTCAGAACTTTATTGAGAATTCATTAAAGTACAGCATAATCTCAGGACAAAAAGCCGAAATTCAACTCAAAATTAATTACCTGGAAAAGGATCTTACGCCTTATCTGCATATTCTGATTCGCGATAATGGTAATGGCTATCCGGAAGAATTACTGGAGCCCTTAAACAATCAATCAACTGTATTACTGGTGAATAAAGTTGGTCTTTGTAATTCCATTGAACGTATTAAAATATTATATGAAGGCGGAGCTCACCTGAATTTCTATAATGATGCCGGTGCTGTCAGTGAATTTTTATTTCCAATGAAATAATAAGGAGCCGACTATATGTCACAATACTATACTCAAATAGGATAGGACAGCTTTTTGTACACTGTCCTATCCATTAATTTGACGTTGGAGTGGCTCTGAATACATTTACCGTCTTGTCCATAACAACCTGTACGTCACTTCCCGAATCAAGAACCGTATTTTGAAGCGATTCTTTTTCTACCAGCACTGTTGTCACATCAAGTGCCTCCAATTTATCGGTATTCAGCAAAGCTCCCACTTGCACAGAGAAACACGAACCAGTTGCCACAGCTTGCGTCTCCGATACTTCGGTAGTGGCAACAATATGATTGGAAGAAATATAATTTCCCTTACCCGAGACAACATGTATTATTACAGGTGTTGCACCAGACGGCGTGATATATTGGGTATCTATTGTTTCCGAAATATGGTTAGCAATTACAGAATTATTATTACCGCTAATATACAGGATGCCATACAAATCATCTAAACCATTGTCGTATTCCTGCATAGGAGACCAAGGTTCATGGTCACGTAAAAAATGATTTGACGAAACCAGATTTTCCGAGCAGTTTTCTTGGAATACCAGCATTCCCGGATAAAATGAATGAAATCTATTACTCGTGATAGTGGAACGTACCACACCAGTAAAATGAACACTGCTTGCACCTCGTGGAAAAATATTGTTTGCCGTAATCAAAAGTCCTCCATAATTTTGAGCATAAATTGAATATCCTTTATAACCAGCTCCTATCAAGTTATCGGTTATTTTTAGAGCCTGACCCGTGCCCCATAGTTCTATACAGTTTCCACATTCTGCTATGAAATTATCATGTATAGACAGTGCATCTGCATTATATATTATGACTCCATGCTCTAAATACACGATCCCCATGCCTGTAATCCGGAATGAGTCCCCCGCACTTGCCATATAAATACCCGTTTTCCTGTTAATATATGTGTTTTCTGGATTTGTTACTCCTGAACCATCATCCAAAAAATGTAAACCATCAATACAAAAGTGTGCAAACTCTACCGAACTTATTCGGGGTTCTCCACTCCGCTTAACATAAAATGCTGCTCCTACATATTCCTCTTCGTCAGCCTCCGGGGAAAGATCTACAAGTATGCGGCTCCCTCCCGGCCACACTTCGTGCAAATTTTCCCATTCACTCTCCGGAGTATTAAAACGAATACTTGAAGATGTAAAACCATGTCCAGAACCCACAATTTTCAGATAGCTGATGTCAATAACTACTTGACTAATAAGATGATAATCACCTGGCGGGATATAGATAACTGCACCTGGTTTTCCCCCATCATTAATATTAGAGTCCGTTTGCCTGCTTTTAATATCCGCAATGATGCTATTGATTACCTCCCCAATATCCTCATACGGATTGCCAACATTCCACTCTGTTACGTTATAATAATTTTTACTAACCATGAATAAATCCTCCTGTTGCATTAATTCAGTAGATATAATAATAATTCTCCTTCATTTAACCCTATTCTTTAACCGCCCCCTCTGTTATTCCCCTGACAAACCACTTTTGAAAGAATGGATAAGCACATATAACAGGGACTACACCGATGACTCCAACCGCCATACGTACTGTCGTTGATGGAATGGATGAAACAGTAACAGTCTGACCAAAATCATTATTTGCTAAGAATGCGATACTTTCATTAACACTATTTAAGTACGCCTGAATACTCAGCAGTTCTGTATGCTTAGCACTGATATAATACATCGAATTAGTCCAGTCGTTCCAATACGACAGCCCAAGTGTTAAACCTACCGTTGCAAACATTGGCAGGGATAATGGTACAACTATTTTGGTAAATGTCTTAAACTCACTGGCACCGTCAATATAAGCTGCTTCCATGAGTGCTCCCGGTACTGAATTTTCAAAAAAGGTACGAAACATCATAACATAAAACCCATTCATTAATAATCCCGGTATAATCAATGCAAATATGGTATCATTAATATGAAATATCTGTGAATATATGATATAAGTTGCACATGCGCCACCATTAAACAACATTGTAAACGTAATTATAAAAAGGAGAATACTCCTTCCCGGCAGCTTTCTTTTGCTAAGCGTATACGCAAAAGTTGAGATAAACATCAGGCCCAGCACCGTACCGGTTACAGTAACAATAATACTTATCAGATAAGCATGACCGATACTTTGCCAGTGATTTAATAAATAAGCATAAGCATCTAATGACCACTCTTTTGGCCAGAACTGATAACCATTTTTTAAAACAGCCGACTCTGATGATAACGATGAAATAAAAAGAAGTAAAAATGGCACTATTGCACATATGGCCAATATGCTCATGACAATATTTCCGCCTATCTCCCACCGTTTATTGCTGGAAATCTTTTGCTTTTTTTGCTTTTTCATAAGCCCTCCTAGAACACAGCATTTTCTTTACTGACTTTTCGAATGATAAAATTAGATCCGAGAATTAAGATAAATCCAACCAACGACTGATAAAATCCTGCTGCTGATGACATCGATACATTGCCCTGTTTCATCAAAGCCCGGAACACATAGGTATCAATTGTTGTTGTTGCGGAATAGAGAGGACCGGAGTTCATCGGAATCTGATAAAACAATCCAAAATCGGAGTAAAACATTCTTCCTATGGAAAGAATTGTGAGCATCATGAATGTTGGTTTAAGCAGTGGAATTGTAATCGTTTTTATCTGCTTCCATCTTGAAGCTCCATCTATTGCCGCCGCTTCATAATAATCAGGGCTGATACTCATAATATTCGTCAGATACATCAGAATGGAGTAGCCCAGGCTTTTCCATTGGTTGATAATCAACAAAATGAATGGCCAGTACTTTGCTTCAGAATACCATGATATGGGCTCCTTCCCAAATACTTTTAATATTCCATTATTAATGAATCCACTCTCACTGCTTAAAAAAGCATAGGCCAAATAACTAACTACGACCATCGAGATTATGTAAGGAATCAGAATTGCCGTCTGATAGATTCTGGAGGCTATTTTATTACGTACCTCGTTAAATAAAATTGCAACTGCAATCGATAACACGGTTCCAACAACCATAAATAGAAGATTGTATAAAACTGTATTTCTGGTCATAACCCATGCGTCACTGGTTGAAAATAAAAACTTAAAATTATCAAAGCCTACAAAATCTCCATTAAAGACACCTTTCGTATAATCAAGCTTACGGAAAGCTATCTGTAGTCCATACAATGGAAACAAATTATTAATTAATAAGTAAATCAATGCCGGCAAAGACATAAGATATAGCGGAATATAGGCCTTCCACCTTATCTTTTTCTTAACTTTCCTGTTCATATTTGTTCTCCCTCCGGATATATAAACTAAAAATGTGATTTAACATAAAAGCTCCGCCACAAGCCAAGACTGCTCCACCACATAAAAAGAACAGCATCATCACAATAGCGGATGAATAAAATCCATAACCTACCGCACAAAGCATGACCAGTAGTGCTGCACTGGAAGACAAATGACGAAAAGCAAAGTACAACGTATTTTTTAAAGTATTGCGAATGGTATTATCATATTTTGCAAGCACCGGAAACACCATTACAACTACCAGTCCATAGAGAACAAGCACCAGTGCGAATCCTATTTTTCCTGGCAGGTAATCCATGTAATTAAAGTATCGAAAATCCTGTAACAAAACGAAGCCTGCTGCCAGCATTATGATCCAGATTATTGTTCCCTGCCGAAAATTCATCCGGAATGACTTTATGAAACTCCTTGCTATATACCCGTCTTCATTCTTTACCAGCTTCATAGCAACATAGTAAAGCGCTGTTGTGGATGCTCCAATTGTAATTACCGGAAGTGAAAAAAGAAGCCATAGGATATTTAAGTAAATAATATGCACTATCTTTGTAACCAACCTGCAATATGGACTATCCAATTCAAAAAATGACCGCATGAACATGCCCCTTTCTTTTTATCAAAATTCATTCTTCCTGTTCAATCTCTATCCATTGATATATCTTCATCATAATAGCCTTTCCTCCAATTCATTAATATAGATTCATTATAGCGAAAAAAAAAATGAAGGGTTATACCTCATCCTACTTTAATTTAAATATTTCCGACTTTATCTTTGACAGAGATATCATTTATTCTTTTTTTGTTGTAATATATTAATATCAAGTCTCGTTGGGTAATTGGGAGAAGAATTAATGAGAGTGATGCTTGACTCCAATATTCTTATTTCTGCTTTTGTCTTTTAGTTTCCTAAAATGATTACCGAATTAGATGAATTTTTGACAACACTATCTTTTACGCTTGTGTACTCCCCACGGCTCATACCATCAGGGTTGTTTGATAATATGCACTCCAAGCGTTCATAAAAACATCTATTTTAATTTTTACGAAATAGGAAAATAATATTGTAGTAATATTTCGTGAAAAAAATTAAAACTATTTTTGGGAGCTTTTAAGCTGGATTCAAATATTTCCTCCAATGCAAGTAGTTTGTTTTTATTTTTGGCCATATCCTTCTGAAATAGTAGATAGTAAAAACAAGTTTCCATCAATGAGATAAAATATTCTGCAAACTCACAAATATATTCACATTCAAATGTTTTTTCTACAATTCCCTGTTCTAGTATTTTTGCAATAATAGGGACTATATTTTTAACATTTTGATCTTTCGTCTTTTGCCTTATAACGGCATTTTCTTCCTTGTAAATGTATTGCACAAGGATTAATTTGTCAGTAGTCATGTTTTGAACATATATAGTCAATATTTTTTTTAATTTTTCAATGGCATTAGTTTCATTTTCCAACAAGACTAACTGACATTGAGATATGCTTTCCGAATATACTCTCGTTATAAGCGCATCTATGATTTCTTCTCTTGAATTAAAGTAATAATAAACGCTTCCTTTTCCTATCCCTGCCTCCTTTGCAATCTGAGCTATAGAAGTGTGGTCGCCATTAGGTTGCCTAAGTAATCTTTCCATAGTGTCTAATACTAAATCCCTCTTATATTCCAATTTCTCTTGATTTTTCATTGCCTGCCCTCCTTAAACTAATCGTTTTATAATTAGTATATCATACGGTGGACTATGTCCACAACCTAAGTTAAAATATCAAGGCACTCCTTTATAGAATGTAGCATAATAACTACAAAAGATCAGTGACTACTTGTTATTAATAACGTTCTCACCGGTTTACTGCGTCTCAAATCGGAAACAATTTCCCCTTTTGTGAACATTTATTAACGGGTTCAATAACAAACTACTCCGGCAAAAAATTTTTGCCGATGGGAATTCAAAGCAGAATATCAGCAAAACCACCAGGCTGATTGCTAAACTGAGGGTCCATAAGATGATTAAGAAAGTCCCCAAAAAGAACAGGTACTATCTGACTACTAACGGAAGAAAAATCATCAACAGTATTTTACGCTACATAAATAAGGGGTTACTAAATACCCCTTAAGATTAGTGACGTCATTTTCTGCTGTTCTAAGAGGGGTCTTTCATTTTGTCCACCCTTTGTTTTTTATGCTCTTTTTCATGTTACTAAAATCTTGTTTTTTATTATTGTTTTTTTAAGGAGTAGCATAAAAACAAATATTGACTACAAGTCGAAAAAATGATAAAATAAAAATGACCGATGGTCGAAAAAAATTAGGAGGGTAAAATGAATACAATCAGAAAACTAAATAACACTTATCTCATTAAAAAAATGTTTATTGGTATAGCTATATGTCTCATGTTGACAGGGTGCGGTACAGGCCAAGATGATATTACATCAGTCGCATCTAACAATTCCTCAACCGAAATTACTGGCGAAGAAACCACTATCAGTTTTACATATTATCGCCGATCCAAAATACTAACTCCCGCCAGTGGCCAAGTGGCGGTATGGATTGAGGATGAACACGGCAACTACGTTAAATCTATTTATGCCAGTCAATTTACCGCAAACGGCGGCTTTGCTAAGCGACCCGACGCTTTAAGAACATGGGTCGCCAAATCTAATTGGGGAAATGCTTCCCAAAGCGAGGTTGACGCCGTATCAGGGGCAACGCCTTCTTCTGGAATTACTACAGTGATATGGGATGGACTGGATAAAGAGGGCTATCCCGTTGAGGCTGGAAATTATGTTGTCATGGTAGAAGGAACAATCTATAGGGAAAAACAAGTATTGTACCGAGGCGAGCTTGAAATAGGTGGCGAACCTTTCTCTGCCACACTTGAGCCCCAGTATAATCCGCTTGATGTAGCAGACAACAAGGCTATGATTGAAAATGTCACCCTCTCCTACAGACAGCCAAATGTGAACGCATTAGATTCAAATGTAAGAGCATCGGAAGGAGTAAGTATTCAATATCTTTCAGGTTTGCTTGCACTAATTTTACTTATCATTTGCATAGCATACAGCATATTGAAAATATTTAGAAAAAGCCGAAAACTATACACTGTAAAGGCGCACTGTGTTATAGGTTGCTTTGCTCTGATAAGCGCGATAGTTCATGTAATATTAGCAAATCCAAGAATAGAATTTAGCTTTGGGTTCTTGTCATTGTTCTTGCTTATTTTAAGCGCAGCCTCAGGTATTCTGATGAAGCGCACAGTATCCAATAAATATATCAAGCTTTTTCATATAATAATAAGCGCTTTTGCTTTAGTGGTTGTATTGCTTCATATCTTTTTTAGATAAAAGATATGAGAAAGGTGGTAAAAATGAATAATAGTAAAACAGTCCTTATAACAGGTGCGTCCACAGGCATCGGTTGTGAATTAGCCAAACTCTTTGCAAAGAACGGTTATGATCTTGTGGTTGTAGCTCGTAATAAAGAAAAGTTAGACGAGATTTCCAAAGAGATAAATAAAGCATGCGGTAGCAAAGTTATAGTTATCCCTAAAGACTTATCCCTGCCAATGGCAGCGGCTGAACTTTTTGAAGAAGTTTCTGCTGTAGGTGTGGATATAGATGTACTTGTAAACAATGCTGGCATCGGTAATTGCGGCCTGTTCCATGAGACGGATATAAGCCGGGATGTTGAGATGATCGGGCTCAATATAACCTCACTTACTGCTTTAACAAAACTGTTTCTAAATAAAATGATAAATAAGCAAAGTGGTAAGATATTAAACGTAGCGTCTACGGGTGCTTACCAGCCTGGGCCATATATTGCGGTTTATTATGCGACAAAGGCATATGTGCTATCTTTTTCGGAAGCAATTGCGAACGAACTCAAGGGATATGGGATTACTGTTTCAACATTATGTCCGGGAGCGACTAAAACAGAATTTGCTAAAAGAGCTGGCAAAAAGGATTTAGAAAACGCTATGGACGCAAAGGAAGTAGCTGCAATAGCCTATAAAGGTTTAATGAAGGGCAAAAGAATTATTGTACCGGGTATAGCTAATAAAATTGGAGTGATTCTTTCTAAATTCATGCCCAGAGTGAACTCAGCAAGCATTATTGGAAAAGCTCAATATAAACTTGTTCAAGAATATAGAGAAAATAAGCATTAAGCAGTTATAGCCTTAAAGTAACTGTATATCCTGATTATTAAGATTATCTAACATAATAAAGCACTAAGGAAACCGTTAGCAGATCATATTGGCGGCCGCCAATCACAATATACATTTGTTGTTGCATCAAATATGGCAAGCTACTCACGTATACGATTTTAACTTGTTCTGATCTTATTAACTCTTCTTCTCCAATATCCATCTTAGCTCCTCCATCCCTAATTTTCGCAATAAAAAAGCAGGACCAAGTCAGCTATATGATGTATTCACACCCGCTAGAAAGCGGGATTTTGAGCCTTTTACGGCATTGCTTACACTCGCATAGAATCAACTCTCATATAAATCTCCGCTATTTTCTTTATTAAGTGTACCATCAAGTTCAATCATCAAGAATTTAGTTAAGGACTTCACGACCGGTCTATGTCTAACTCCTTTTGGAACAATGATAAATTCACACTCATTAATTTCTATCAGTCCTTCATCGGTTTCAAGGTGAAAACCACCTTCGATTACATAAAATAATTCATCGGAATCCTCATGAACATGAAAATCCAAAGTACGGTTTTCAACGTTTACAACGCTAAGGACATGACCATTTAATTTACCTATTTTGTCATAAACAAATAATTTGTCCACGGAATTTACAGCCGATTTTAAGTTCACTTTTTCCAACATATCCATACCTCCACAAATATAAATTTAATAGTTCATCTAAACTGCATAAACCTATCTGACAATTCTGCTGTGGCATTATGCTGCCACTAATATCAATAATCAAGAAGAGACAAAGATTTAGCAGTACGCAGTGGTTTGTTTACTTTCTGTGCATTTAAATACAAAGGCAAATTGGTTATATAAATATTATTCACTTACCATTCAGCTATAACAGGACTGTTCTTGTACCACCACAACTCATGGTTATTTATATAGCTTGTCAATACTTCTGAAAATTCTTTTGGCGGTTCGTATTCAATAAAGTCCATCACAGAGGAAGCAAAATCATCTTTGGATAAGGTATCACCGGTAGAGATAAGTTTCTCAGCTTTCTCCACAATGCTTTTAGCTTCCTTACCCAGTTTTGATACTGTACTTAGCAATCCCTTATTACATGGAAAAAGTATTTCTCTATCTTGAAGTATAAGCCTTAATCCAAATAAAACTATATCTGTAATTGCCCTTGCTTTTGAATAAGGATTATCATTTGATATACTCCAAAAATATCCGTTATTTAATTCAAATGCGCTATAGAAGGCAAGCATTTTTTTAGCTTTCTCCTGCTTCTGAAAAACAGGGATTTCTTGAATAAATGACTCTATTTCTTTATCTGTACTATAAATACACCAAGATTTCTCAAACGAAACTCGTGCAGGCTCACTCCCGTTCCTTGCTACCGATTTCAAGTAATCTTTGTTAACATATTTAATATCAAAATATCCATTTTCATATGTACAATATCCTAGTATGGTTTCCGACAACCTGTACGTTTCGTTAAGCTCATTATATCGCTGATCTGTAACCACAACGATGGCATCAATGTCTGAATCCACCCGTTCACAACCTTTTGCGATTGAACCGCCTATTATCACGGCAATAACACTTTTGTCCTTTTTAAAATATTCTGATAGATTATCAATTGAATCTTTATGGTGTTTATACATTCTTAAATCACCTCCTCCTTTTATGTTAATATCATTAGTCATGAACAAATATTATAACAGTTCAAACTTATATCCAACTTGTTCTATTCTTAAATCAACCTTAAATAATGGGAATACGGATTTCAAACTCATAACCAATATGAAAACCGGTTTTAGGTATTATGGATACCATCTATCTAAAGACTGAGATAATAGTCGCTCAATTGTAATACTCTTCAGGTTTTGTTTCATGTTGTTTTCCGCAGGACGATAGCACTACATTGGCAGCAACAACCTGTTCCTTATGGGCGGTTCCGGCTGCTTTACGGATTAACACGCTTTTCCTCGGCAATACATGATGAATGATAGCGTGATTTCCGCTTTGGTTGCAGTCCAGCATTACAAAATCACCCACAGCAGGGAAATCTGAAGAAGTCTGCGTTTCATAGCGGAATTTGCCAGAGGTTTCCGCAGGCTGTTCGCCATTCTCGCTTATCACACGATAAAGCCCTTTTTCCTGTGATAATATCCGTCCACCAAAGGACGCTATTCCGAATGAAAATAATGCTTATACCCTAAGATAAAGAATAATCATCTATTTTATTTGTCGAATAATTTTTGCCGGATTTCCTACAGCCAAAGAGTTATTAGGTATTGATTTTGTCACTACGCTACCTGCGCCAATAACACAATTGTCTCCTATTTTTATACCAGGCAATACTATAACATTACCACCAATCCATACATTGTTCCCAATATAAATTTTCTTACCAAACTCAATACCTTTATTACGTTCTCTGGAATTAATAGCATGTGAAGCTGTATATATCTGTACATTTGGTCCGAACCAAGCATTATCTCCTATAATTACAGGCGCAACATCAAGAATTGTACAGCCAAAGTTGCAAAAAAAATTCTTGCCTACATAAATATTTTTACCATAATCACAATAAAATGGCGGTCTTATATAGAATTTTCCTTTGGTATTCAGTATCTTTTTTAATAATCTATTTTTCATACACCATTCATAAGATACTTTTTTATTGTATTTTGATAATATAATTGAACATCTAAGCCTTTCAAAAACCAATTGTAAGTCTGCCGCATTATACGGTTGACCTGACAACATCTTTTCTTTTTGAGTCATACTTGCCCCCCACATTTTAAATAATATAAATACTGTTCGTTCTCCTTAATTGTCCTAAGCTGCTTCTAATGACAGCCTTACAATTTCTTGTATAGGATTCAATCCTTTTGCATTTGTCCGACAGCGTTTTTCGTTACAAACCGTTCGATGTGCGCTGTTAGGAGATCGACAATTTCTTATCTGTCAGACAACACATCTGAAATGCTTATCAACAGATAAAGCGGCGCATAGAACTCAAGTGAGAGTCGCTTCGGATCGGTTTGCTTCCAAATACCTTGTTTTATCATCTCACGGAATAAGTCTTCCATATAGCCAAACGGTACGCCTGGGGCATTTTCTCAAATATTTCTTCCTGAACCTCATATTGTTTTGCACGCTCATAATCCATTTGATTCATACGCTCCACGATACTGTTAAATATATCCCGCTTATTCTTGTAGTGCTTATATAAAGCCCCTTTTGTCATACCGAGCTTCCCGGCTATGGCTCTCACAGAAACCAACGCAGTTAATAGAATATTTTCTTTTGTGTTACTCATTTTTATGCCCTCCCTATACAAGTGAACTATCGTTTACCAATATTATAGTAATCGACAGTTCACTTGTCAAGAGGTTTTTGCGGTTGGCGTGAAAGGAGGTAAAAACCTTTACCCTCTAATTCCCAGGCAAATCCTGTTGAGAGCACGCTTCCAAATTTAACGGAATTTTGTTCCAGTCCGCTGTTTAGGACCGCCTCCTGAATCGCTTTTTGATTTTCTTCTGTATTTAAAATCTGAATGGGGTTATATAAAGCCGTATTTTGCAGGCGACTGGTTCTCTCTGAGAAAAATGATCGCTCAGGCAAAGGATGATGGGATTTTATACAAAGCCGCTGTCAATGTCTACCATATCAAGGTTTTCTGAGAAAATCTTTTTGTTGTTGTCAGGATAATATATGATTCTGACTGGCAAATCTTCTAGTTTTGTTGTACGCCGGTTACAACGGCGATTTTTCCATCAAGATTTTTCATTTTATTCCTCGATAAAAAAGTTGGTATGATATGGACATTTATCAGTCACATATATACTAACCTTTTTTGCATGGAGCCACATGACTTTTCTTGCTATTTATTTCAGCTGTTTGACGGGAACCAAAATGCGGACACTTCGCATATCTTGCCGATCATAAATATTGAGCATACCAATTCCGTTAGGGCATGGTTCAATCTCTTTGATTAACATCCATCTGTAAAAATCATTAGTCAAAGAAGATACTCGTAATCCGCTTCGCTTAGAAGCGGGGGACTTCCTTAGGAGGTTAAATGTCTTCTTATTGCTGTTTGCTAATTCGCCCCCGTAAAACACAGAATATTTCCCTCTATCATCACCATGACAATTTACAACCGTATAAAAATAATCGTCTTTCAAATGTCCATAATACCGCTTGTCAGTCAAAAAGTTCTCACCGGTGGACTGGAGCATATAGTTAAAGTCGTTAGAATTTTCATTAACTTCAAGAAAAACGCCATAGAGGTTTTGTTCATCAAGATAAATGTAGGTTTCCTTTAACGCTAATACACCCTGAAAACTCATTATATCTCTATCGACAACAAGGACCTTTGGCATGGGGGTTATTTCATAGTGTCCATTCCGGTAAACGGCAGGGGCCACAGTCAATAAATTCCTTTATGGCCCCTATATATTTGTCCAGTTTGAGCAGCAGCGCAAGATGGCCTCCACGGATATCGGTAATCACTTGAGGATTGGGCATGATGTTAATAAGGGCCTGCTTAACGTTTTCGTTGAAGGTGAAATCATCATCAGAGAGGATAAGCAAAACCCTGCCTTTGTATTGTTCAAAATCCCCGTCCTCCATATCCCAATAATTCCGCAAGTCTTTCATCAGCAATGTCATGTGTATTTCATAATCTTTTGTAAGTGCACGCACCATTTCGTCGCATATTTCGGTCATCAGCATTTGCTCTTGTGCATCAAGTTGCTGCCCAACCTTTTTTAGCACAGCCTTTTTAATCCTTTTCTTTATAAGTCCAAAAGGGAGTATTTTCATCAGCCTTAATGATTTGTCCATACTTGTCAGCATATCATTAAGGCACTTGGTTCCTTGTTCATCCAAATCGACAGACAAGGTTCCCGTGTTTGACAGCACCATGCCTTCAACGACACCGGGATGTTGCTTCGCCAGTATTTGTGCAATAAAACCGCCTAATGACTGCCCTACTAAAAAAGCTTTGATCTCAAGGGATTTTAATAATTCAGCTATGGCATCCACCAACTGTTGATTGGAAGGGTAGGCCAATGGATAATCGAATGATAAAACCGAATAGGATTTGGCAAATTCCTCAAAATGAAAAACCAATAAATCAGACAATCCAATACCGCCTGTTAGCAGGACAACAGTTTTATCAGAATTTTCATTTTTATAATATCTATACGGAAAGCTACTCCCACCTATTATCTGCTGTTGCAGCGGATATTTTTCCTTGAATTTTGTAAAGGTATTCAAACTTATTTCACCCCCTCAAATATATAAGAGGCTAATGCGTTCGCCAAAAAACGCATTGTAGCAACTTGACTGTCCACAGGTAACAGCTCATTATTTGCAGCATAGCTGCCCATCATGTTCATAATATTTACCACAACTTCACTGTTCAGGTTTGGATTGACATTTGGTATCTTTGAGAAAAGCCCGGCAGCTAAGGCTGAACTATCTAGGCTGGTGGCAGATAGCTGTTCGGGCATTTTCCTGAAAATTATTTTTTGTACGTCTGGAGTAAAATAATGGTAGACATTTTTGCGTTTCATATACCGTTCAAACAAAAAATCTTCCATATTCTCTTTATTACATTTTCCAGATGAAACAAAGTCACAAATGTCTTTTCTATTCTCATCTCGTATGGACAGCATAATTTCAAAGAAAAAATGTTCTTTGGATTGGAAGAAATTGTAGAAAGTGCCTTTAGCAATACCTGCTTTCCGGGCAATGGCTTCTATAGAAGCCGCTTTATACCCGCCATGCTCCAATGCTTCTAATCCATACCTTATAAGGTTTTCTCTGATTATATTCCTATCTCCATCATTAAAAACTTTAGGCATATTGATACGCTCCTTGTAAAACTTAATGACTACAAATGTTATATAAGTCATTTTACAATATAAACGTTCCCCCGTCAAGATATAATCTCGTTGTGTAGACCATAAACACGGCAATCGCTAGGTAAATCAAAGAAATTTAATTTTTCCCTCAACATTAGATCACATTTGTTTTCTGGCAGCATCTGGAATGAGCCTGATTTAACAGTTTCCGGCAGTTGGACACTCTGTTATTCGTGGATTGGTTACCTACAGGCTTAACCTGTACGATAGCCTTTGTATCTAATAGGCATTTATCAATAAAGCCATAGAACAATATCTACAAACTCTTCAAACTGGCCAGTTTCGCTGATATGAAAACGTATAACCGTGTCCTCCTGATAAAAAACATCCAAAAAGCCGCTTGATTTGTATTCGTCCGAATACTCACCGAAAATTTCCAGAATCATTTCCCCGGTTAGTTTATCTGCGCCTATACCAGGCAACAGATCCGTATAACGAATTGATATTTCAGTGCATGGAGTTTCCTCTGTTAATTCATCGTATCCCAAAAGATTATTGAACGTAAATTTTACCCCATCGTAAGTATAGTGTCCCACAGGCGGCCCTTCAGTAAGGATGTCCATGCCTTCGAATGTCCATCCATATTTTTCAACGAAATAGCTAAAGGGCTTCCCAACATAAGAAATAATTTCTGTATTCACATCCTGTTTATCTGTTTCAAGATTATCAGGTGCATTGCTGTTCTTACTATTTTCAGCTGTCGGCGTATCAGTTGCAGTTTTTTGTGTATCAATAACGGGTTCTGTACCGGCTGTTTCCGTACTAGTCGTTTCGGGAACATTGTTGCCACAGGCTGTTATTAATGAGCAAAGTAATATTATAGCACATAATGACAAAATTTTTTTCATTCATGTATTCCTTTCCTATAACTGTTTTTTCCTAAATATCAAGACAGATGAAGCAATAAAAATCAATGAAAATATCCCAGCAATCCATATGCAATAATAGAGCGAAGACACCTCTATTGTATTAGTTATCAAATCCATATTTTTTGAGGCAAGGGAAAGGGGATTATATCTATAAGCGTTTGGGATTATGTTGCATAGCATACAGACGACAACCCCTGCCCCGGTT
>Ga0153996_1000012_pt1 | contig 149995 bp, 139 predicted proteins | sample TSNC080MetaG_FD_104728 | JGI IMG/M metagenome (GOLD analysis project Ga0153996, IMG submission 104728) | Attine ant fungus gardens microbial communities from North Carolina, USA - TSNC080 MetaG | ecosystem: Host-associated > Fungi > Mycelium > Unclassified | place: USA: North Carolina, Lumber... | reverse complement strand
CACGCTGCCGTTGGCTTTCTCCGGCGTGAACTTAGCGGTAGCGGTAACTGTCTTACCATCTATCAGCAACTCTTTACCAGTACTCTTATCCATCAATACTCCGGATAAAGTATATTCTCTGCCAGCTGTCAGGTTTATATATTCTACTTTATCTACAAGAGTAACATCCGGCTGTGCGGTAATTTCCTTACCGCCATCTTTCCAAGTTGCTGTAGTGCCGATCTCCGGCTGCGGTACATAATCATTTGTAATCGTACCAAGGTCAACAGTTACTAAATTTCTGGATACATTGACTTGGAACGGCTCAAGGATCACCATACCCTCATTAGCTTCACATGGCAGTTCCTCTATAAGATAAGTATCATAAATCAGTGCGCCCAAATCATCATTTACATCACCATCACCAAACCATATGCCATCATCAGCCGTCTCACCTTTATTTGTATTCTGGCTATGAGGATTCCAAGAGGATGAGGTATCAAACTGTCCATTTTCGTCTGTTACGATGATATGGCTTTCACCCGTGGTCACAGAAGTGATTTTAAACGGCACTCCTGACATACGTTTCATATCGCCATCGGATACTTTTATGCCCTTTAGGTCACCTCTGATAATTTCTTCCGTAACACCCTCTGCCAGAGGATTTAATTCCACGGTAAAGTTTCCGGGTTCTGCACCGATAGGGTACTCCTTATCATCTAATAGATAACCTTTTGACGGGATAATCTCTTTTAGCGTCCAGCCAGTTCCACAAATATAATAATCTGTCGTGAACTGACCATTTTCATCCGTCGTATATTCGTCCAGCAATTCACCATCTTTATATATTCCGTAGACAGCTCCGGCCAGAGTGGCAGAACCTTGCGCAAGTCCTGTATCACTATCCATTTTTGTCACACTTACATTAAACTTTTTCAAAATGTTGTCAAACGAAACAGTTGCCGTTTTTCCGCTTTCAACTGTCACCTCCTTAGATTCGGGCTGTACATAACGATCCGGCGTAGATACTTCTGTAATCGTGTAATTCCCAGGAACCAGATTATCAATCTCAATTGTCCCGTCACTTCCTGTTGTTGCAGTTTCGTTGACACCATTACCGGTTATTTTAAACTTAAGACCTGCAACAATACCATCTTCTGATGTCTTTACAATCTTAATTTTTCCTAATTCTAGCCATTTAACTGAAAAACTAACCGCATCACCTGGGTCATATACATAACTATAACTTCCTAAAACCTGTACATCATTACCAATATTAAATATCAACGGTGAAAAAGTATGAGTCATTGAACCAGCAATATCCCCACTACTCCAACTAGATTCTTGCGTTAATGTCAAATTTAATGGAGAAGTTAAGTAAAATGAATCTCCGCCATAAACTTTAACACTCCCTGTTGCAGTTGTTCCCTTAGTTAAATTATGCAATGTAACCCCTGTTTGCAAATTTACTGTTATATAATTTCTCGTATCACCATTTAAGGTAACAATATTTGTTTTCTGCTCGTTTCCACTTATCACTGCGGTTAATGCGCTACTTGATAAAGAAATATGTGCCGAAGTCGGCGGTGATGGTTGATTATTTATAAAATCAATAAAACCATTACAATAAGCTATTCCTGTACTATTTAGTCCATAATTCCAATCAGCATCACCATAAAAATAAGCCGCAACACAATGGGATATAATATATTTAGATGGACCATCTAAACCCAACGTATCTAAATACTCCGACTCACCTAAACTTCCGTGCGCATAATATAAGGCTTTCGCAAGCCCCTCATTGCTCGTAAGTTGTTGATAAGCGTAAACTCCTGATAATGGATAAGTTTTGGTTGGTTCTAAACAATAAGCAATATACGTTTTGTCTCCATGATGTAGATTAAAATACCTCGTACCCCAGCCTATCCCATTGCCTAAACCCGTGACATCATATTGAATAGATATTCCTGTCGTTATGCTGGAAGTACCTGATGATGCCCTAAAACCAAAACTATCCTTTATTACCGGAATAGTAATATTTTCATCACCACCAATGCCTAAAGCTTCACTCCCTGATTCATTAGCCACAGTCTCATTTGTTTGCTCCTGCGTTTCTTCACTTTCTGCAAATACGGTGTTGCCAAAACACGCAAGTCCTACCATCAAAAATGCAAGAACAAATGACATAATTCTTTTACTAATTCTTTTGATCATTACCTGACCCCTTTCTTTTTCTTGGTTTTCTTCTATAAATAAAATAAGACAAACCCATGCCTGTCTTACATTAATTTCATGACATTAAAAAAAGATAAGCAGTAAACTTATCTTTCTCTATTATCCTATTTCTAATTAATCAAAGAGTGAACCTTCTCCGCCACCACCACCAATATAGGAATCTCCACCAGTATTTATTTTAAAATCATCTTCTACTTGTGTAACATTCCCACCTGAACTACTACTTCCCGATGAAGCCGAAGAGGAATTTCCAGCATTTGATGTACTGGAATTATTACTCCCAGCTGAAGCTGATGAACTTCCAGAATTCGATGAACTGGAATTATTACCCCCAGCTGAAGCTGATGAACTTCCAGAATTCGATGAACTGGAATTATTACCCCCAGCTGAAGCTGATGAACTTCCAGAATTCGATGCACTGGAATTATTAGACGCTCCAGATGTTGAACTTCCTCCCGAACTCGAACCGCCTGATGAGGAGCCACCGCTGGCTGCATAGTTGCCGCTACTGTTACCTCCACCTGAATTGCTACTCCCCGCAGATGAATGATTAGATGAACTGCTATTATTGCTTGCTGATGCCACCATAGCCGCTTCAACTTCCGCTAATTCTCTTATTTCTATACTTGCAAGAACTGTACTTAATTTGCTATCAAGATCAGCTTTAATTGATTCAATTGTAAGTGTGCCAACCAAAGCTTTCACAGCATCATAAGATTCACGAGTAGTTCCTTCAACGGCTGTACCATCTTCATTTAATAAGCCCACAACCTGCTCCTGTACATCTTTAACAACTGCAACCTCGGTATCAACATCCGCTATATTAGACTGTACGGTTTCAATATATCCGGTACGGTTATCAGATATAGCCGACATAACAAATTCAATCTTTTCTGCCAGGGAATCATCATTTAAGACCGTTTCAATCGTGTAATCATTTAATTGCTTATTCAAAAGCAATATATTGTTAGCATCCGATACTGCTAATTTTAATTCATTAAATAAGGCGATTCCTTCATTGTTTAATTCATCTTTATTAAACTCATTCATCTTAGCATATTCGACATTAATCATTTCCTGATTCACTCCCTCGGCTAATCCCTGTCCATCTTCCATGAATAAACCCAACACGCTAGACTCTACCTCTTTCAATACTTTCAAGTTCCTGTTTGCGGCTTCAAGTGCAAGCTTTTCTTCTCGCGCTTTTTCCTTTGCCAATTGCTGCACTTGATAGGACTGATATGCATAAACACTTGTGACACCTACCACGCATAAAACAATGACTGCCAATGCACAAAGCATTATTTTATGTTTTTTTGTTAAAATTAATAATTTATCTTTCATAAGCTTCCTACCTCCTTAGTTTCCTCTTATTTCCATTTTAACATAAAAATCTTAATTTACAACATTGTCACACCGATTTTTTAGCTAATTCATGCTTACGCTAAATGATTTAAACTTTCGATTAGAACTAAAAACAGCCCCAGTTCTAATCGAAAAACTCTAACTCAAAAAGCTTAAACCCTTTATTTATAAGGGATTCCCTTTCTGCATATATCACATTATTTCTATTTCTTACCCCCCTGTTAGATACAGGAGGGTTAAACTGTTGGCGTGGCTAACGCCACGCCAACAAAGGCAAGCCTTGCGGCATTGCGCCTTTCACTCCGTCCGGCACCCTGCCGTCTGTCCTGCTCTTTGGCGTGCCGGATTCTAATAAACATCATCATTCCTTTTCCCTTAAAAAACAAGCATCGTGGATTTATGGATAACTGCCATTCCGTTATGGATAAGCCGTGGACAGACTGTTGACAGGGCATGGATAATTTTTTAAATTACCCACACCCTGCCAACAGTCTGACCACACCTTACCCACAACTCCATAAACGAAGCAGTTACCCACAAGCCCCACAATGCCGACTATTGCTACGGAACTCCTGTCAACCTTTACTTAATAAAACCCTACATAATGAAAATGTAATATATCCAATACATCATCATATTCAGGATTAAAAAGATAACTATGTGGCAAACCATCAGTACCCGCCTCTTCATGCACATTAAAAACTAACTGCCCTGATTCCTTTTCACTTCCATAAAATTCACCCAAAAAATCATCATAACCTTTGTCATAACGATACGCAGGTAATGTATTCCAATGATAATCCATAACAAAAACATCATAATTAAGAAATTTTATTCGCATTAATAAACCACTCCCAACAATTAATGACCATCACAACCATTTATTTTACATTTCATTTTCTTCTATTAACCCATAAACATCATCGACATAATACAAACCGACAAACTCATTAAAAACCGCCGTGTATCTCTGCCCCTGATACTCCACCACGACATGATTACAGCCGTTTTCAGAGATGATTTCAACTTCATCTGTATTACCCTGACTATGAATCATTGCTATAGCTTTTTTGCTCATTATTCTGCCATGCCTCCTTTATCTTTTCCAAAAAATCATAACCTTTCGGCACAAGCGGTGTATAAAATTCACTAATAGTACTTATGCCCGTATCAACATAACCACGACCTTTAATCTGTTTCAAGAAAAAGTCTTTATTTGTTTCACCAAACATCATATTATAGCCAAGTTCTGACATTCGCCCAAGCGCCACCCTGAAATTAAACTGGTCACGCATACCATCACCCAAATACTTTGCATCTGGTCTCTGGCAGGCAAGTATTACAAAAAAACCGCTTTGTCTGCCAAGCATAACAATCTGCTTCAGCTTATTCATGACATCTGCACTTTCACGACCAATCATTTCCATGAAAGATGTATATTCATCAAAAATCAGGAAATTTGCAGGCAATCCCAGATAAGCATAATTCTCACCCGTTTTATATCCGGTCATTTGCTTCATTTCCTCATTCCTCAACATCATTTCATCATAAAAAGCGTTGATGCAGGCTATCATATCATCTTTTCGATAATATACGTTCGGAATAACCGTTTCCAAGTCGGCAAGGTCTGCCTTTTTCGGGTCGAGGACATAAAGCACAGCATTTGTTCTCACCAATGCTTCAATGAGTGTTAGCAAAAAATACGTCTTTCCACCACCAACACCACCTGAAACCAACATATGCGGCAGTTGGTCATATTCCCAATAAACATTTTTCATTAACCTTAACCGCCCGTCTTTCGCTATAACTTCATCAATCGGAATACGGTTCGCTACCATATCGTAAAGAAGCGTATACTCCATGTAAGCATCTTTCAACTCCTTATCCACCAATTCACAATACAAACCGGATTCCAATTTCTTTTCCAAGCGTGTTAATTGCTCCTGATAACGTCCCAATGTAATTTCAACATTGACATGTATCAATCCTTTCTTTACACGATAATAAACTTTTGGGAAATACGTTATTTTTCCCTTGCTTCTCCCTGGCAAGTCTTTAAAGAAACCATCCGACTGTACATTTTCCGTTTCGTACCATTTGTTTTCAAGCAACATACGAGACAGCTTCTGCCTGTGCCGTAATTGTCTTAGGTGATTTTTAAAATAGCGCCGGTACAGGCACATCAGCAAGAAACAAATAAAAAAAGCGATTAAGACACCGCTCACTAAGTATGCAAGATTAAAATTTAATGTGAAATTCCCAAATTCGGATAACCGCAACTGCTGCCAGTCCTCCCTTGACGCCCCCCTATAACAAAAGGGAATCAGCACCAATAAAAAGACTGGCAATAGGCACAGACACGAAAACCGATACACCAAGTGCCTGTCCGACGCCCTGACCCTCTTCCCACGATAAATCACTGCGGCACCCTCCTAATCATCGTTCATGCCCCCATAAACGAGGACGACATTATCGTTATCCTCGCTTCTCTCCATCGAAAAACGAAACATGACGTCTACATGCTTCCTCGTGTACAAACAGCCAACCCTCTTGTAAATTCCAAGAACATAAGGTTCGGAAATATTATCCTGAACCTCTTCCCATAATTGTTCCTTGATACCATAACAATCCGAAACGTGTTCGGGAAGCACGGCATCATTGTAATCACTCACAAAATCATCAAACCCAATAAAACTGACATTCCTCACCATTCACACCCCTTCCAACATTCCTCCTTATCAAAATACAGGCACACTCCCTTGAAAATACCAAGACAATCATGGTTTGGCTCCACCGGCTTGCCACGGCAAAACCGCCCCTTGTAATTACCAGAAAAGTGGCTACAGGACAAGCAATCGGCACCCACAAGTTTATTCTTTAATAAATAAACTTTTTCATCCTCTTTTGCCGAGGTATTCCCTGTCCGCATTGTATAAGCGGCACGCTTGACAAGCGTTTCCCTATCAGCCTTCACCTTAACCCTCCTTGTTAGTTTTTTCAACCTTCGGTAGCTGTCCCATGGGTGACCTGCCCTTCAATACAATGTCATCTGCATTAATAAACCATGTTACCTCTGGCCGAAAATCAGAACTAGTCACGGTATCCAACACAGGATTAATGATGTCAACTTCTGCATTATAGTCAAATTCCCGTAATGGTATCTCCCCTGGGATGCTCACCTGAATCATCTGTGCCTGTGCGGTGGACTTCAAATCATAAGTACGTTTTACAATAATGTCGGATACTGTACCATCCTCATTCATCTCCTTTTGCGAACGCCTTAAAGCAGAAAAGCGCAGCCTGCCAAAAGTCTTTTCCTTATCAACTACAATTCCCTCACCTAATCTCATAATATTCTCCTTTCCCTTCTTACGCCTTAACTAGGTCGTCTGCATACATAATGTAATTGGTATAGCCAACATTGCCTGCTTTTTTGGGCTCTGCCGTGATACGTGGATTGACAAGCTTTACTTTATCTTCAAACCCAAATATTTTCTCACCTACTTTTGCAGGCAGGACTACACTGATATTGTCCGCACGCTGTACATCACTGAACAAATCATAGGTACGGCTTACAATAACTTGCCTGCTGTTCATACGCTGCTTCGTCACCTCACCGACTCCGGCAAACTCCAAGTTGCCGAATGTTTTCTCGGCATCAGGAATCACATGTTTCAAATTCATCTTTCTACCTCTTTCTTTCATTTTATTCAATTAATAGATACAAAAAAGATACGATAAAAATCATATCTTTCTAAATTTATATAGAAGCATCATGGATTTACATAAAAAAACCACAATACCAACTATCACTACTAGATTCTAAACTTCTTTTTTTTAACTACAGATTTTCAATTGTATCTCAATACAACTCCCGGACATCAATTCCCAGGCTGAAAAATGAGATACAGCCATGCTAGTCATATCCCATCTTTGCTTATTTTATCAGGTTTTCAAATTGTCTCCTTAAGTCTGTGATTGAATCACTAATTCTACAGGCAGCCGACAACGAGCGTTCTAATTCGGATACTTTACCAGATACCCTTTCAAGGGTTTCCAGTTTAGATACAATCCTTTTATCCAGCTCGGCTATCCTTTTGATGCGTTCCTTTTCTTTCCTCTGGGAATCAAGTATAATATTTTCAAACTTTTCATTAAAACCGTTTCCCCTATAAACATTAATATAATTTAAGACTTCATCACTAAGTCTAATTGACTTTGAATTGTTTTTTGCCATATTTTCAACTCCTTCCCGTATCTCACTTTTTAACAGCAGCGTCAGCGATCGACGCCGTCCGGCAGCTGCACCTGAGATACAACCATAACCGATATGATTTATTTATTCGCTTCTACATTGAGCTATCTCATCAGTATCGGATGCTCATTTCCGATAGACGCCCTGCAATAAAGCGTTTCGATTTATCTCAATTTCGCCATATGATTCCTCTGGAAGTATACGCTTTATTCGCTTAACTCACTTCCAAGTATTCCTGTTAGTCCCCTGTAGACTTAACCACTGTTATCTAGGGAGTAACCGTATAGTTCTGGCTACACTATTTGATTGTCAAGGTTCACCTGATATCGTTTTTTTTGAGAAAATTGTGCGAATACACTTGAAAATAGAATTGAACTTAGTTATTATGGAATAGAATTCTATTTTATAGTTTTCGCCCCAGAGTGCAGTGTATGAATGCCAATCGTTGACTGCACTCTATTATTTTCAAAAATTTAAGTTGCCATCATCAGTACCCAAGTTCTTATCTTAGGTAGACGCTCCATTAGAGCGTTTCGGCTTTTAATACCTTCCATTTCTCCGATTCTCCCCGGATACCGCCTTGGACGGTGATTATCTTTTACTCCATGTATATAATTAGATGCTCTTTCTTTTCTGTCAAATCAAACGCTCTCGGCTTGATGTCAAAGTTTGATAAATTGCTTTTTAAAATTTGTTCTTTGTTACCCTTAATCAACGTACGTTTACAATTAATTATTATATTATTACCTTCACCGTATAACTCTACAATTTGTTTTAAATTCAGCATTTCCCATTCCTCCAATTCTCCCCGGATACCGCCGGGGACGGTGTTGATAACTATTTTCCGTAAATAATATATCCTTCTTCATTGCTACCGTAACATTTGACGCCAAGTGAATTTATAAAACGTACACATTCTGCCTGTGATATAGGTCTTAAACTGCCGCCTACGATTTCAAAACAATCATAGATACCCTCTGTCCATTTTTCCGCTTCTCTAAACATAACTTTTTTCATATCATCCTCTACTTTCTCCCCGGATACCGCGCGGGGGCGGTGTGGTTTTAGTTCTTCCTATAACATTACCAGCAATAAACTTTTCGATTATAAAAATCAAATTCATATATTTCCCTATTGCTAAAATCTTCATAATTTGAAACATTATTACTAGTGCAGCTATAGCTAAAACACTTTGTAGGTTCTTTAATTATTACTGTAAATGTTTCATCTGTCATCTCTATTAATTCCTTAACTTTCAATTCTCATTCCTCCATTCTGCCGAGGAACCGCCTCGGCTCGGAATTACGCTATATTATATCGCTTCGTCCTTTTCGCCGTTCCAATATTCAGATGTGCCAAATGTGTACATGTCAAGCCTTTCTTTCGTTGTTGGTTCGCCAGCGTGACGGCAATCTTTATCTTGACAATTCTTACAGTTGTTCTCATCTATCATAGTTTTATTTTTAACGCAAGCGTTCATAATCATTTTCCGTTCCTCCAATCATTTATCTCTCACTATAAAATTATCAACATCGTATCTACCGTATGTGTCCAATCCCAGACACTTCTATTGGCAATCTCCTCTTTAAAAATCGAATCATATAGAGTCCCTTTATTTTCATTACTAAATATGTAACGCTTACCCCTTCGCTGGTCTACAATTACAATTTCCCCATGATGCCAATCAAAACCCTTGTAAGTTTCCATAAATTCTTTGACCGTCATTTAATCTGCTGCCCCTCATTATCAAATTGACTTAAAAATCTTAGATTATCAGCTTTATTTGAAATGATATAAACTAAACCTCGCTCTAATGTTGTAGCCAAACATTTTTCCCTTGTCCAGTTCTTAAAAGGTTGTCTCCCATCAAGTTCACTTGCTCTCCAATCTTCAGTTATAACATCAAGGTCCTTTTGTCTCTGTTCATCTAATACGAAATTTAATGTGATCTGAATTTGTTCATATTCTTTCATTTTCCTTTACCTCACTTTCATAAAACCTTACCCAATCAAATTCAAGCACCAATGCTATTTTCTTTGCTATATCAACAGATGGATTCCGTTCACCCGTTTCAATTCTTGTATATGTAGGTCTAGAAATCCTAGCCAAATCAGCAACTTGTTCTTGCGTTTTATTTGCTTTTTTTCTTAATTTTATCAACCACTCTCTCATTTTACCGTACCTTTCCGACACTCTTCATGTACCTTTATGTCACATTAATATTGTACCACATCGTCACATATATATCTATAAACTACTTTTCACAAAAATATCAATACATTTTTGTGTCTTTTTGGTACTTTTGTTGAATGTTCCATTCTGTCACGTTATAATAATATAAAATGTAAAAAAAGAGGTATAAATAACAATGTTCAAAGAAACATTAAAAAATCTTAGAATATCAAAAAACTTAACACAGACAGACATAGCAAAAGAACTAAAAATCTCAAGACCTACTTATACCCGGTATGAAACAGGGGAAAGAGAACCCAACTTTGAAACATTAAATAAACTTGCTGATTTTTTTAATGTTTCTACTGATTTTTTACTCGGAAAAACAGATGAAAAAGATATAAAAAAAGAAGAATCCCTAATTATCCCAGATGATTTAAAAGATGTTAAAGTCGCTTTCCACCATGGCGAAGACGGACTTACGCAAGATGAAGTTGACAAAATTGCTGAATATGTACAATTTTTAAAAAGTCAAAGAAAGGACAAATAATTTACAGGAGATGATACTATAGATAAACTAGAACAATTATACGATTTGGCGTACGAAAAAAACATTGAAATCAATCAATATCATTTCAGTAACACAAAAAAAGCTATGTGTATCCACATAGATAATTACAAATCGATCGCACTTGACAAAAAAGAAATTGAATCAAAAATTGAAGAAACCGAAATCTTGGCAGAAGAGTTAGGGCATTATGAAACAGGCAGCTTATACGCCATCGAAGCAACATATAACCAACCGCTTAAGCAAAATAATATTATTTATTTTGAAGCAAAAGCAAAAAAATGGAAAACAAAAAGATTACTCCCATATATTGAACTACAAAAAGCATTAAATAAAGGAATCCATGAGGTTTATGCGCTATCCGAATATTTTAATCTTTCGGAAATCTTTATTAAAGATGCCATAAACCTATATAAATCCGAAGATAAAATAAGCATTAATAATATATATTTAGAAAATCAATAATAGAACAACTGGAAATTTGTTCTCATGAATTAATAAATTAGCCCAATAACCACAAAGGAGAATGTTATGAAAAATAAGTTTATAGGTACAATAATTATAATTTCACTTTGCTTCTTCCTTGCCTGTTCCCCTGAAGCTTCCAATAGCGATTCTACAGAAATACATGAATCCAAAACGAATAGCAATACGGAAGTTCCAGAAACAATAATTGAGGAAACAGTAAACGAAACGGAAGAAGAACTCCTGGAATATGAATATGACCCCACCAGAACATTCTTTACCAAAGTTCTGGATATAGGCGAACTCATGCCAGATGACGCTAATGCGGCAACATATGAAGCCATGGAAATCGTAACCTCAAATAAGTATCGTAAAATTCTCCAAGAAAAATATAACCAAGGTTACTACTTTTCACTAGAAGGAAGATTTGATGAATCTGATGATCCAGAAAATCCTCCACTTACTGGAAATATCATAATGCATTCAATGGATTTTAGTGAAACTCAAATATTAGAGGTAGGAATTGAAAACTTTGACTTTGTTACGGCACGAGAGAAATTCACACAGGAAAATGAACGGCAATCAACTCAATTACATGAAGAACTTAGACTGGAACTTGCAGAGCAAGAACAATCCACAAGTATCAACTCTTATGAAGACGCCCTTCAAATATTAAAAAAAGAATTAGGAGTAACGGATGATGCCAATGATCTCTATATCTTTACAGATTTAGGATTTATAGAAGATTCTCGTTCTTACTATTATATCAATATCAGACAGCAAGGGGAAGAAAAATCAATGTTTATTGGAAGAGTCAGGGTTTACACAAATAATGCTGAAATCTTATGGGAATAATAAGAAAAAAATAATAAGAAGAAACTAATTATCCCTTTTTGTTACACAATCTTTAATACTAAAACCAATTTGACATATTCAAAATTCATGTTATAATTATTATAGATGAAGCTTCCTGCTCATCTTAAAAGTCAAATAGTTGCATGTATTCACAAAGAGAAATCCCATGGAGGGCAATTCCATGGGATTTCATTTTGGCTAGCTGTCTTTCTTGTCTTTCCGGTCTAGCCATTTACGTATGTAATATAAAACCACACCCGTCATGACCGAAATAAAAAAGTCAAATAATTGTTGCATGATATCCACCTCCTCCCTACTGGAAAGAGTCGACAGCATAAATATAATAACATACACCGTCATAAAAAGACAACAATTTTTACCTAAAATAAAAACAAGAAGAAAACATAATCTCTTCTTGTTTTTATTTTAAACAAATATCATATCAAGGCCTTTACTTAATTTGTCGTAAATTTGTCGTAAAAATAACTTTTCATATTGCCATAATGCTTGTTAATCCTACATTTCCAAGGCATTCCAGATTTCTCATTTGCACCCTGCCCTGAAGACTTCATTATTCTGTTTTAGGTCATTATAAATCATTACAGCTCATTATGCAAGCACTTTTTTAGTGTATGGGAAGTTGCGGAATATCCACATCTAAATGGTCTGCCAGTGCCGTTACAAGCATGGAGATACGTCCCGTGTCCGTACAAGTCAAATCCAAATTCTCTTCATCAGCAGCTGTAATATAAAAGGAGGTTACATCAGAAAACGTGTCGGACAGACGTGCGGCGGTTGTGAAAGGGATCCGGGGTCTTTTCTCCCTTTTTATTTTCACCTAACATAGGCACCTCCTGTGATTTACTATTGCTTATGCATTATTTAACCGCATCAAGTAAGTCGTCGACGGAGTGAAAAACATTCCGGGGACTTGCTTGTTTTGGCAGGCGCTTAAGCTCCTGCCAAAATACAGTCAAGCTGCGATTCGAATATCCGCTTTGACTAAAGTGTGAAATTTTTCTTTAGTCAACGCAATTCACAGAATTATCACTCAGTTCACAAAATTATCATCAGAAGTTCACAAAGTCCGTCTTTTACAGTTTTATAAAAATGTAAATATATAGTCGAAAAATGGCTATTAACAATATAAAATATAACTATAGTGACGATACCCTCCATTAACAATTGTTGTTTCAAAACCGTGTGGCGTATTGTCAATGGAGGGTATCATTCGAGGAGGAAAGCTATGAAAAGAATAGGATTTATTGGTGTTGGCATTATGGGGAAATCCATGGTGCAAAATTTAATGAAAGCGGGATTCGAATTACATATTTTTGCCCGCACAAAAAGTAAAGTAGAAGATGTTGTCTCTGAAGGTGCTATTTTCCATGACTCCATCCGTGAGTGCATCGCGAACTGTGAGACAGTCATTACAATTGTCGGTTTTCCGGCAGATGTAGAAGAAGTTTATTTTGGCCAAGGGAATATTTTAGACAGTGCCATGCCCGGGGCATATCTTATTGATATGACCACCACCAGCCCGGAACTTGCTGAAAAAATCCATGAAAAAGGGTTGGCAAAAGGTTATCATGTATTAGATGCCCCGGTTACAGGCGGTGATGTTGGTGCAAAGAACGGTACATTGTCTATTCTCGCAGGCGGCGAGAAGTCAGATTATGAGGCTTGCATGCCGCTGTTTGAAGCGATGGGAACAAATATTAATTATCAGGGGAAACCCGGCTGCGGACAACATGCCAAACTTGCGAATCAGATTATGATTGCAGGAACATTATCCGGTGTATGTGAAGCATTAACTTATGCGAAAGCTAAGGGACTCAATTTACAGACATTTTTGAATTCCGTTTCTACCGGTGCGGCTGGGAGCAAACAGCTGGAGGCCTTCGCGCCTAAAATCTTGGCAGGTAACTATGAACCTGGTTTCTTTCTTAAACACTTTGTCAAAGATATGCAGCTGGCATTGAAGGAAGCTGAAACAAGCGGTCTGCATCTGGAAGTCTTACGTCAGGTGCTTGACAATTATGAAGAATTAGAGGCCGGGGGTTATGGTCATTTGGGAACACAAGCACTGATGAAGCATTACGAATGAGAATGTCTATATGTTCAAGGAGGCTGTACCTCCCATTTGGGAAGTACAGCCTCCTTATCAATTCCTGTACAAACATAACCTCTTAGCCTCTTTTCCGACGGATATTCCAAGCCAGGGCAGCAATCGTTACGAGAGCTCCAAAGCACAGGAAGATCCAAAGGAATAGGTCAGGGCTGTTATCACCGGTCTTGGTTGAACTGCCAAGCGGTGATTTATTTGTTGAAGTTGTAGTCGTACCAGTGGGTTTGGTAGCAGAATACTGATTGTTGAATACAACTCCTCCCGCTGGATAAGAAACCGTGGCCTTCAGTGTTCCATCACCGTTATCTGTAACCTCTACAGTCACGGTGTATGTAGTTTTGTCATATGTTATACCGCTTGCATTGCCACTCACCTCCGACACAGTGTATTCATATGTACCCGGTGCAGTATAGCCGATTTCGCCGAAGATAATCGTCCCATCTGCCTTGTTCGTCGCCGTTGCTGCTGTACTGCCGTCTTTTTCTGCCACGATGAAGCTGAACATGCCCGCCTCCAGCGTTTTCCCTTTCAGTTTTTTGGTGCCTGCCAGCGTTACGGCCGTACTGCTTGCATGATACTTGTTGTTAAATACAAGGCCTTCGTCTGGATAAGTTGGCGTTGCCGTCAATGTTCCATCCCCATTGTCCACAACCTCCACTGTCATGTCATATACGGTGCTGTCATAGGTTATCCCGCCGGCGCCGCCATCAACCTCTGATATGGTGTAGTTATATGTCCCCGGCGATGTGTAAGTGATGTCACTGAAGGTAATTGTCCCGTCTGCCGCATTTGTACCTGTCGCAGCTGTACCACCACTGCTATCTTCCATAATAAAGCTGAACATGTTATCCGCCAGCTCCCTGCCTGTCAGGTTCTTAGTACCGGTAAGGGAAAGCGTCGTACTGCTTGTACTATAACTATTCGCGAATACAATCCCGCTGCCCGTATAGGCCGGCACGGCGCTCAGCGTTCCGTCACCGTTATCCACAACGTCAACCGTAATTGTGCACTCGTTATTATCATAGGTGATCCCACCGGCGCCGTCATCGATTTCTTTTACTATGTAGGTATAGGTCTGGCCGGCATCCGATTGGTCGTATGTAATCGTGCCGAATGTCAAACCGCCGTTTTTGTCGTTCTTTATTGTCTCAATTACATTTCCGTTCCCATCCTCCAGAACGAAACTGAACATCCCCGTCTCCAGTGCCTTGCCTGTCAACGTCTTGCTTCCTGCCAGCGTCACGCTTGCCGTTCCAGTCACGTACACGTTCTCAAACTCTATAGCGCTGGCGGCACTGCCGTCCGCTTCATAGGTGACGTCCGTGCTCAGTGTTCCATCGCCATTGTCAATGACCGCTACTTTTACGGTAAAGACCGTACTGTCGTAAGTAATACCGTTAGCCGTTTGGCCCCCTCCGTCTTCTTTCACCGTATAGGTGTAGGTCTGGCCGATATCCGACTGAACGTATGTAAGCGTACCAAAGGTAAAATTGCCGTTTCCGTCGTGGGTCACCGTCTCAATTAAGTTTCCGCTCCCGTCTTCCAGTATGAAATCGAACATGCCGGCATTAAGTGTCTTGCCCGACAATGTTTTGCTGCCCGTCAGTGTGACATCTGCAGTACCTGCCGTATAGGCGTTATCGAACCCAATAATACTTGTAGTGCTGCCGTCCGGTTTTTTATATATAACATTGGTGCTCAGTGTCCCGTCGTAATTATCAATGATCTCTACTATCACGTCGTATATGGCAGTATCATAGGTAATGCCGCCCAGGTTCCCGTTCATTTCTTCAACTGTATAGTTGTGAATCCCAGGTTCTGTAAATGAGAGGTCAAATCCGAACGTCCCATCCGCTTGGTTTTTTACTGTTTCAACAACGATGCCCGAGCCATCTTTCAGTACAAACTTGAATTCGCCTGCATTCAACACCCGGCCGTTTAACGTCTTTTTTCCCTCCAGAGTGATGGGGATTGTGGTGTCTGGGCTGCTGTATCGGTTCTCAAATGCTATGGTGCTTTCGTTTGTGACTATTTTGCTGCCGTCTGTTTTGGTATAGCTCACAGCTGCCGTCAGGGTACCTTGCCCGTCATCCGTGACTGTAATCGTCACGTTATAAACTGCACTGTCATATTGGACGCCATACATGTTACCGCTTTGCTCCTCTACTGTATAGGTATAGATACCCTCAGCCGAATAGCTCAGCGTGGCAAACTTAAATGACCCATCCGCCAGGTTCTGTACCGCCTCAATAGTGTTCCCACTGCTGTCTTTCAAGAGAAACTCGAACTCCCCTGCGGCCAGCGGACGGCCGTTCAATGTCTTCGTTCCCTCCAGCGTGGCCGTTGCGTTCGTTACGTTGTAGTTAGGGACTATCTTCTGATTATACACGATTAGTGCCAATTGATCCGAATTGATCCGGCAGATTCGGTTGCCGGCTAGGTCCGTTATCGTCTCGCCCCCTGAAACCGCTTTCCCATTGACCGCTATAATCTCGCCTTCGCTGTTGAGGGTGAGGGTTATGTCATCCATCAGCGTATAACCACTGGGTGCCGCGTCCTCTTTCAGCGTGTAGGTACCGGCATAGCTGCTGCCGCTGGACATGAGCGTAAATTCCGCTACGCCATTTGCATTCGTCTCTTGCGTGCTGCTATACGAGAGGCTGGATTCCGCCAGGGTAAAGCTTACGCCGGACAGTGGAGTTGTCCCGTTGGCATCATACTTGTATAACAGGATTTTCCCCTTGGTCCCTCCAATGCTAGCTTTTATAGTAACGGATGCGTTATATGTTACCGTATCATCAACGTCACCGCCGGAAACCGTGATGGTATTTCCAACCTTGTCAGGCGAGACTGGCGATGTCAGCTCGGTGTAATATCGGATAAACAGGCTTGTCTGATCCAAAGCGCCGTCAGGGAAAACGATTTCAAAACCACCTTCCGTCACCACCACACTCTCCAGTCCATCGAGATAAGGAGTTGCATACAGATAGGCGCCGGTGCTGTTGTTTCTCCATTCGCTCATATAGCTGTACATAAAATCCGAAATTCCCGATGTCAGATTTGAATCTGGCACCGTATAAGCACTTTCTTGCAGCGTGCCGGTAGCGTCGAGGGGATTGGTACCGCCAGTATAATAGAATATCTTCGTATTTCCTTTAGCCCTGTTCCAGTCGAGAATATCGTTGTAGTCCTCCCGCATTTTATCCCAATCTATGACAAAGATGCCAAAATAATACTGGGTCTTGTCGCTGCCATGGGCATTGGCCGTTCCATAGTCAGTCAACCCGTAATAGCCGTAAAGAGCAGTGTTTCTGTCAAAAATTGTAGCCATCTTATGGTCGCTGCCCAGCGTGTCCTCTACCATGACTTTGCCTGTCCAGGCTTCCTCCTTTAGATTGAGCCTGGCGGTCCAGCTCATGTAACGGCTATCCGAGCTGACCTGCCAGCCATGCTTACGGTTGTCTTCGGTTATCATACCGGAGGGATTCGTACTTCCCTCAGATGTCCCTTGGTATTGATATGTATTTTCAAACATGAACTTCCAGTCCACACTCACACCGGTACTGGTCTGCGAATAACTGGCGCCAAGAGAAAGTTCCCCAAACAGATTTGTCAGGCCATTGACATTACTATTGAAGATGACTTTTCCGTTTCCGTCTGCATCAATGGTAAGCGTCGCCATGAGGACTCCGAAGCTGTCTTTAATATCAAGAGACCTATTCGCAAACAGTTCCTTCGGTGCCTGGAAAGTAAAATAATCTCCAGCAATAAGGGTGGTGCCAAGGCTTGCGAAGTTGACGTCCCAGCCAATGGAAAAGGTATAGGTATCATATTTAAAAATGATTCCGTCCCCCTCATTGATTATGCCGCTTGAATTCGTCAGCTCGCCGCCGGTAAAGTTGATATGTGCTGTGACGTCATTGGGCGTGCCCGTGTTGGCGGTTCGTGCACCTGTGCCTGGTGACCAGCCTTCCGGCAAGCCGGTTTCAGTGTCTGTGCTGTTATTTGTATCCTCTTTAATTGCCTTGTCGGTCTCTATTAGCTCAGTTGTTTCCGTATTCACAGTCGCGTTGGCAGAACTGTCCTGCTCGTCCTGTGCCGCATCCTCCGCCACCTCCTCCTTCATATTTGAGGTGGTGTTTTCAATTCCCAAATCTGCCGCTGATGCTTCAGCAGGCATTTGAGTTAATATTAGTGAAAATAGCAAAATCAGCGCCAACAACCTGTTGAGCAGTGCTTTTTTTCTTTCCATTCCTGATTACCTCCATAAATCTTTATATTATCCTTTAGGTTTTCATTAATTCATTCAATTAATAAAACACGTTCTTTTTCCCAGGTCACTTCAAAACATCTGCATATATCAACTCCTTCCATGATATCAACTACATCCAGAAATATGATTTCGTCTATCGTCTTAATTAACTTAAAGCCTCTGCTAAATATGTAGTTTAGTATTCAAGCTGTTCAATAAATAGGGTCAATAAACAAAGGCTTATAAATTTTAGCATTTAAAGTATACCAGAACGTATTAGTATTTGTCAATGTATTTATAAGTGGCATTTAAAGGTGACGGATATGTTTTCATACATCCTTTCAAAAATGTTCAAGTTATTTCACTAATTTATCCAATTATCTTTGACAAATATTTTAGTATGATTATACTACCCTCCATTGTCAATGGAAGGTACCATATTTTAAATAAAAATGAGGAGGAGAGGAATGAAAAACAATTTTTTTCAAAAAGCAGTCGCTATTGCTGCCATCGTCTGTATACTTATGACAACAAGCATAATAAATCTGCCCGCCCAGGCAGCCGGCAGCAACAATTTACCAACACTGACAGTGGACATGGGGACTTCCACCGGCCGCAGCTTATATCACGGCGCTTCGGGATGGCTGTATGGATTGGGTGATGATGGCCTGCCATCAACTAACACTATTACGCCTTTAAAAGCTCATACGACAGTCCAAAAGGCACCACTTGGCATGCAGCATCCCGATGGAGATGTCCTTGATATCGCCAATACATTTCTAAATTCAGGCGGGCAGCAAATACAAATCTATATGCCGGATTACTTTGCATTATGGTTTTATGAAGTTTCCGACCCGTATTACTATCTGGAGGTTTGTAAGATGCAGGCACAAGCTTGTATTGATGCCGGTATTTATGATGATGTTTACTATGTTCCATACAATGAACCCAATGCCGGCTGGGTAGACAGCTATGTTGATGAGAACGGTAATACCGTTACCGGTTGGACAAGTCTTTTCTGGTTGTGGAATGATATTCTAGATGCCATTAAAGAAGTATATGTTGAGAATGGTATTACAGCCGAGCCTAAATTTGTGGGACTTAACTTAGCTGTTTATGATCAGAATGTCATGACAGATTTTATGACTTTTTGTGCTGCTCATGACTGTGTTCCCGACATTATTTCATGGCATGACCTGGCTACATGGCAATATAATATTTTCGGTTCCGAATATAACCATTATCGTAGTCTGGAATCTTCCCTGGGCCTTGCCGCACGTGAAATTGTCATCAATGAATACGCTGCCCAGGGTGAATGTGCATCGCCCGGTGATCTCATCCGGTGGATTGGACTATTTGAAGATTATGAAGTCGCCGGCTGCCTGCCATTCTGGCATTTGTCCAATAATCTAAACGGCCTGGCTGCGGGCACCAATGAAGGGACAGGCGCATGGTGGCTTTATAAATGGTATGGAGACATGTCCGGTGAATATAAAAATGTTTCTGTTTTCAATGCATCTCAGGATGATTATTATGGCGTTGCCACATTAGACGATAATAAAAAGAGTGCAACTGTTCTCTTTGGCGGCGTCAAAGGACAAAGTAATATTGTTTTAGATGATATTGATGAAACCCAGACCTATAACGGCGCAGAAATAGTACATATCAAAGTGGAAGGTACAGACTTCACCGGCTTCCACGGTGCGGCAGATGAACCCTATGTGGTCAAAGAAGGGGCTGTTCAGGTTATTGATGGAGCCATAACCATCCCGATGAGTAATATGGCCGATACAAGTGCTTACAAAATCACTGTGACCCAGGCTTCAGATAATGAAACCACCGGCTTACTCAGCAGTACATACAGAACAATGTATGAAGCTGAAAGCGGTACTCTCACCGGAGGTGCGGCTATTACAAGCTTTGATAGCCGATTTGCCGGTTCCGGCGGTCAAAGAGTTGACAACCTGAGTACTTCAAGTGATAGTATATCCTTATCTGTTTGCGTACCTCACAGTGGCTATTATAAATATGATATGCTCTACTCTGCGGCAGTTGATTACAATAAAGATAACCTTACAAATCATTATCCGGTTAACTCTATTTTGAATCTTACCGTCAACGGCGATAATCCAATAAATATGAATCTGGATAACACTGCCGGATGGGATTTCAGTTCTATTTGGAGTCGTCATATCTATTTAAATGCCGGTACAAATACAATCAAAATAGCCGGCACAACATATGCCCGCAGAGGTTCAGTTGATTGTATATATTTAACCTACATGGGAACGGAAGAATCTAACATAAAGTTCAGCAGTACTTATGAAGCAGAAGCAGGAGAATTCAATGAATTAGCAGGTAATACCACCAGTTTGTCAACTGAGAGCGATGGCACAGTCAATTATATTACCGGATTGGAAACAAGCAGCGTTACAAGCGGCGGCGGTGTTCGTTTTACTGTTGTAGTACCGGATGACGGTATGTATCTTACAACACTAAATTATTCATCACAAAATGAAGCAACAGCCAATATCTATGTGGATAATGATGCGGTGAATCTAAGTAATCTGAGGACTTCTGTCGCACTTAATAACACTGAGGGAGATTGGCAAAATGGCTATGCTACGATTTATCTACAGCAGGGTATTAATATCATAGATATTGAAACGACCGGCAAAATCTATTTGAACTCAATGCGTGTGGATGCCGCAGATAACAGTGAACCGATAACTATAGTTGAGGCTGAGGACGGCATACTTACAGGCGAAGCAGCGATTGGCGGTGACAGAGGCGTTCAATCCTTTGCCTCCGGCGGAAGTTATGTGAGTGCCATCAAGGCGGCCAATAATGTTAAATTGTTAGATATCAGTGACCCTGAAAATAAATATGGACTCTATGGACTTGGTGCGGTTGATGATTTAGGTGAATCCGTTGATAAAAACAGCCTGACAATCACTGTCAATGTTCCTGAAAATGGTGAGTACAAAATGGTTGTTCATCAATCCTATGACGAACTGTTTGGCAACCATTCTTACAACTGGCAAATGGTGCAACGGTATGCTGTATTTGAGGTTAACGGAGGTAATCCACAAAAAGTGGCGTTTTTAAATAGTTACAGCAATGAAAGCTTTGATACTCACGTAATTAATGTATCACTTAAAGCCGGTGATAACACAATCAAAATTTATAATGATAATTCCAAAGTAGTTACCAACGGCCTGCTTCCCAGCGGAGCCAACTCAGTTCCCGAAGAAATCAATTACAATGCATTGACCAACTATACACCCAATTTCGATAAATTTGAATTTTATGCAATAACAGCTGAATCATTAATCAGTGAAATCATTTATTACTCTATAGCTACCAGCACAACTTCTGGCGGTACTGTTACTACAAATAAATCAAGTGCAGCGGCTGGAGAAAATGTAAAACTTACCTTTACTGCAAATGAAGGAGCTGTTCTGACAAAGGCACTTGTAAACGGCGAAGACATCACCGACAAATTAGCCGATATTGGCGGTGTTTATACTGTTTATGATATCCAGGAAGACATTGATGTCAAAGCTTATTTTGAAGAATCGGATAATGAGACGATTACAATGGATTCACCCTACCTATACGCAGTAAATGCCGGAGATATTAATCCTGGGACGTTAAGTTCCGGAGATTTCTGGGGTATCCGCCAAAGTGTAACCGATCAATTTTTCGCGGAAGATCCTGTCACCGGCTTTGAATGGGGAATTTTAGATACTTATGTATATGACGGGAATTATCCCAATTATCTGACCGGTGCAAAAACCTGGCCAGCAGAGAATATCGGTGCAACAGATTCATCTTCCAAATCAGAGACTTACAGATATGCGAGGAACCAGGCAACAAGCGACGTTGGAATTATCTACAAATTTGAACTGGAACCCAACAAAACATATAACGTGGAATTAGGGTTTTATGTCGCTTCAAGCTGGACTAGCGAATGGAATCCGCGTACGATGAAACTGTTATTTAATGATACTGTTATTAATGATAACTTTACCGCAAGCAACGATTCTTCCAATCCATATATGATAAAATCACAGGCAGCCGCCGATGCCAACGGATATTTGACAATTCAAATCGGTCATGCGGATAACGCAGCATGGGGACCTGTAGTCAGTTATATAGAAATTATGGGAGCAACTGATAAAACAGAACTTGACAGTGCGATCAATGAATATTCTAAGTTAACCGCATCAGACTACTATGCAGATGGCTGGACTGCCTTTGAGACTGCTCTGGCAGATGCTATGGCAGTCAGTAACGACAATAATGCCACCCAGGCAGATGTAAACCAGGCACTATATAATTTAAAATTAGCTGTCTCAAATCTTAAGGAAAGTGTCGACAAGACCGCACTACAGGAACTCGTAGATAAATATCAGGATGAAGCCCAGGGTATGACATCTGATGATAATTGGAAAGAATTTTTACATGCAATGAATAATGCTGCATTTATTCTAGAAAATCAACTCGCAACGAGCACTCATGTTGAATCTGCTCTTTCTGCTTTAAATAATGCTATTACAAAATTAGCAATTCTGCAGTCAATTGAAGTTACAAAATTACCTGATACTGTGGATTATTATGTTGGCGATGCATTTGACCCGACCGGAATGGAAGTTACAGTATATTATTCATCAGGATTAACAGGACCTGTGGAATCAAAGGTTTTGGCTGATACCGAATATACGCTAAGCGGTTACGATTTCTCTTCACCTGGTACCGTAAATATTACAGTCACTTATAATGAATTTAGTGATACCTTTGCTGTTACTGTTACAGATAAACCACAAGAAATTGCTTTAAGTAGTATTTTAGTAACACCTCCGGCTAAAACAGAATATAAGACCGGAGAAAAACTTGATTTGACGGGTTTGACAGTGACAGCCAGATATACCGACGGTTCAAATAAAACTCTGAGTGCAAACGACTATACTATTGATGATTCCAACTTTGACTCAGAAAATGCCGGTACATATACTATCGCTATAAATTATTCTGAAAATGGCATAGTCAAGACAGATATATTTGAGGTTATCGTAACCGAGTCCTCCCCACCAGAGCCAACAGACCCGACAGACCCGACAGTGCCAACAGACCCGATAGACCCGACAGTGCCAACAGACTCGACACATTCCAGTAAACAGCCATCTGCAAATTCGACTAATAGTGGCAATAATAATAATGTAAACAATGGCACCAAAGCAACAAAAACTGGTGATGAATCTTCCATTCTCCTATGGGTTATCTTATGCATGGCAGCCATCAGTATTTTAATAACAGCTTTATATTTGAAATTAAAGAAGAATAAGACACAATAATCATGGAGAAAACAATATCCCTCTCTAAAGTCAATACCCCGCAGCAAGCTACGGGGTATTTGACCCTCACGGGAATAATGGTATTTTGCTATGTTTTACAATATTTCAAAAATCCTCGCCGTTTTCGCCTCTAAAAACACTTCCAGCCCATCATCAAGACAATGATATTTTACCGGTATATCCCTCGGATATCCACAACGAATGGAGGTCGCATCTGTTAGGTCCAACTTCAAAACAACTGAATCCGGACCTTCTTCTTTTGTTCTCCAAACCGCTATGTACTGTTTCTTACCACATCTTAAGCCAACGCTGACATACTTATCAGAAAAACCCGCCAGCCCAAGAGGCCAAAACGGCAGTGCATTTTTGATATCTTCACGAATCGACTTATAATAAATGATTCCTTCTTTAACATAGCCTAATCGCTCTTCGCCTATTTCACTTAAATACCCGCTTTGATGAATTCTAAAAAGAATCCCATTGACCATATTAAAAATTGTCTCTTCCACATCATTATCCCTTAAAGGATAAGACCAGACAGCCGCCTGTTCTGGCGTACACGCCGTAGGGCAATTGGCTGCAATTACTGCCATCTTCACATAATCCTGTTGATCCGTAACAGACTGAATACTATGCCTTTGCAGCAAAGAATATTCCATTCTCATGCCGCCGCTGCTGCAATTTTCAATAATTAAATCAGGATAACGCAGAAAAATCTCATCCAGCCAGCAAAGATATGCCCTTGTATGCGCCAGTAGGCCCTCACCTACACTATCTGCCTGATAATCAGTGCCCGGGCCGGCATTGATATTATAGTCCATTTTAATATAGCCGACACCATACTCTTCCACCAGCCTGCGGATAACGTTATCTGCATAGGCTCTGACTTCTTTATTTCTGAAATCCAATTGATAGCGGTTATGGTCTATGACCGGCTTTCCATTTCTTTGAAAAAACCATTCTTTGGACACTTGATCAACCACCTTACAATGAATCCCCATAACTTCAATTTCCAGCCATAAGCCTGGAATCATTCCCTTGTCTCTGATATAATTAATGATCTCTTTAATGCCCCCGGGGAATCTCTGCCTGGACGGGAGCCATTCCCCGACGCCTCCCCACCATGGACCGTCATCATACCAGCCGCAATCGATACAGAAGTATTCACAACCTGCCTCTTTTGCCATGTCAGCCAAAGGCTTTAGAAATTCCGTTGTGGGATCTCCCATAAGGCAATTCATATAATCATTAAAAATGACCGGAAGCTTTTCATTATCTTTATTGGGACGGCGAATCCTGCGGCGGTATTTTGTTAATTCACCAATGGATTTTTCAAAATCACCTTCCACAATGGCAACTGCACAGGGTACGCTGATAAAATGTTCCCCTTTAGATAAATGTTTAATAAAATGATTTTCCTGATAAGTTGGACCTGAAATCTGCAGATACAACTCTCCGGTAATATCGCTGATTTCCCAGTGCCATGAACCGCTGGTTTCAATCTGCCATGTCATTGTCTTATGTAATTCCTTGTTCTCGTAGCTGCCCATAGGCAGATACTCATTACAAGCCCATGAACCTGTACTAGACAGTGAAATACGTTTCATGGAAAAGTCATTGACTACATCATATCCCAATTCATTAGGTGTGTAGCTTTTCCATTGATTCTCACCAAACCATGTGCTATGAGGCAGCCAAATCATACAATCCTTATCCCTTGCTAAAGAACTGCTTTCAGATAATCCAGTAAGCTTGAAAGAAGAAATATATTCAAGGGTCCTGGGCTCATCGGAATGATTTGCAACTTCATTCCAACTCTTAATGACAGAAATACCATCATAAAACTGGAAGTGAGTGGTCACTTTAATGCCATCATATATCTGACTAATTTCCAACTTCCTTCCCCACTCATTGCGGTAATCTACATGGTCTTCATATTTCATTATTTTCGAAGGATTACAACCCGTGTACTTATTCCCATGATGATCGTCCTGATCAAAACCGGATATCTGAAGTTCAACTAAGCGACACCACTTTGCCTTTTTTTCATTCAGCGCACAGTCAAATGGCTTCGATGATAAATGCAGAAGCCTTATCTCATCATTTTCTGTTTTATCGATATTGAGAAAAATACCGTTTTCTTCAATTACTATCAATCTGATCCCTCCTTTTCTGGGCGCGCTCAGCCTTTAACCGCTCCCACTGTCATGCCTTTAATAAAATATTTTTGAAGTGTAATAAACAAAATCGCTATAGGCAATACCGAAATAACAATTGCCGCCATTGCAGTATTATAATCACTGGCCTGGGCTGAAAATAGTGACTGTATAGCAACTGTCAATGTTTTTAACTGTTTTTTGCTCACATATAAACTCGCTAAAAGGTAATCATTCCATATCTGAAAAGCCTGCATAATAACTAATGTTGCCATTGCCGGCTTTAACAATGGAAGTACAACAGAAAAATAAGTTTTTATAACAGAACAGCCATCAATTCTAGCAGCCTCTTCCAGTTCAATGGGAACTGTTGACATAAAACTATTCATTAGAAACACGCCAAAGGATATACCTGTGGCAATATACATTAAGATAATACCAATCCGGGTATTTGTCAAATTCAGGTTATAACCAATAATATATATCGGCAGAAACAATGCCTGATAAGGTATCAAAATCCCCACAATGAAGTAAACATAGCAGAATTTAAAGAATTTCTGTTTACACCTGGCAATAGCCCAGGCCGTTGTTCCACACAATACAGCTAACAGCAATACACTGACTAAAGTATAGAAAAGTGTATTCGCGAAAGTATATTGTAAATCCAACTTCTTATATGCATTGACGTAGTTTTCTAAATACAGGCTCTCCGGCAGTGCCAGGGGGTTACCAACATATAATTCTTTTTTTGTTTTAAAAGAATACGTAAAAATAATGAAAATTGGAGTCGCAAATAAAATAGCAATAAGGGTCATGACAACTTGTGTTACCGCCGTTCCCTTTGTAAATTTTTGCTTAATAACCGGCTCTTTATCTTTTTTTCTTGCCATTATGCCTGCACCTCCTTCTTCTTCAATCCACGTACCTGGAACAGAGCCACAAGCAACAGCACAAATACAAGAGAAATAGACATTGCTGAACCATATCCATACTGTCTTCCATTAATGGCCGTTGTATATATATTATAAATAATAGATGTGGAAGACCGGCCTGGACCGCCTCTTGTGGAAGCCACAAGTAAATCATATACCTTTAAAGAGCCTGTGGTAATACCCACAATACATATTGTAAATGAAGGGGCTAGCATTGGAATGGTGACATTCCTGAACCTGCTTAAAACGCCTGCACCATCAATTTTTGCCGCTTCGTAAAGATTTGACGGAATAGATTGTAAACCAGCCAGATAAATTAACATCCAGTAACCAATCCACTGCCAGTTATTAGCAATCAGCAGTCCGCCCAATACCGTGCTTGAGTTTCCGAAAAGCAGAAAATCTATATTCGTTCCTAAAACATCGTTAATCGCAGGCAATACATTGGAGTACATTCTCAGCCATATAAAACCAACAACGATGGAGCTAATTAAGCAGGGAATGAATAATATCGTCCTGAATAGTTTCTTAGCCCGTATCCCGCTATCTAAAGCTATGGCAAATAATAAGGCGAACACATTTTGCAAAATTGTATTTCCTAATGTAAATTTAATAGTAAATGCCCAGGCCTCTCTTACCGCACTATCCTGGAACAGTTTAAAATAGTTAGCCAGGCCTACAAATTCCTTGACCAGTGACATACCATCCCAGCTTGTCAAAGAATACCGAAACGCCATTAACATCGGTATGATAATCCCAATGGTGAAAATAATAAATCCAGGCAGCACCAACAGCAAATATTGATTTGTTATTGATCTACTTAATTTTGATTTTTTCTTATCCATACAAAACATCCTCCACTTTAAAAATCGTCCATGTCGGGAGAACAAAGAAGGGAATGCCCTAGAACATTCCCTTCCCCGTCATCCTAATTTGACGCACTGCTTGCATCTACTCTGGCATCTGATGCGGCGAGTACTTCTTCAAATGTCATATCTCCCTGAAGCCAGGCGGCAATATCCTTTGCATTTTCCTCCTGGAATCCACCCCAAACTAATTGGTTGTTTCCTAAAGTAACATCAACAATTCTTTCATCTGCTGCATACTTGTCAATATCTTCCTGGCTTGGATTATCAAATGTTGGTGTGACATCTTTAAGCATAGAAGCTGTTTTTGTAAAATTATAAATTTGTACTGCAAGATCTTGGTCTGCCGTTAAGACTTCCAATACACAATTAATAGCCTCCTGATTAGGGCTGTCTGCACTCTTCATAATCGTGATATTCGGCTCGAAAATTAATTTAGAATCTCCTGTAGCATTTGGGAATGGGAAAATTCCAAAATCAAAGCTTTCGTCAATATCTAAGAAGTTCTGGATTGACCATGAGCCAGAAACCTTCATAGCCGCCTCTCCCATAACCATTTTAGCATCACAATCTGTCTGCTGCAGCGAAAATGTTTCCGCAAAAGTGTTTTGATAAATCAACTCGTTATATTTATATGCTGTTTGATAAAGCTCACTATCTGAAAAAGAAACCTCACCTGCACGGAATTGATCTCCCCAAGCGGATACATTGCTAAAGACATCATTCATCGCAAATTGCATTGTAACGTTTCCGATACTCCATGTATCTACCATATGGCTTGCAAATGGCGTGATACCCTTAGCATTACAATCATCGATGATGGCCTGTAAATCTTCAAGGGTTTCAGGGACTTCCCAGCCATTTTCTTCAAACATGGTTTTGTTATAATATACGCCCTGATATAATGCGTTATAAACCAAGCCATAAGTCTTTCCATCAATAGTTACATTATCCAAAGCGGCATCCTGCACCTTATCCAGATATTCCTGATCAATTTCTGCCAATAAGCCCTGGGGTGCATATGTAGCTATATCCTGAGCTTTACCAATCATGATATCAGGCATGCCAGACTGCATATACTGCTGCATTTTAGGCTGAAAATCATTACCCCAGTCAACACATTCCCATTCTAAAGTAATATTAGGGTATTTCTCCGCTAAAGCGGCATCGATTAAATCTTCAATACCGGCGTCTGTTGTTGACTGTCCGGCAAGAACAGTGAGTGTCACGGCTTCGCCAGATGCTGCCGCGGTATCTGGGGTTTCTTGTCCGCTTGTTGTCGCCGCTGCCTCGTTGGCACCCTGTGTTTCTTTTGTTGATGTAGAGTTACAGCCGGCTAAGGAAAGAATCATTGCCAGTGCCATAACAAATATGACTATTCTTTTCATTTCTGATGACCTCCTCTTACTTATAATACATTCAGTATAAATGATAATCCATTATCAGCAGTAGGACAGATTTGAAAAAACAGTTGTACAATTTTGGGCAAATATTTTAACGATTCATGCTTTTATCACGATGGCTGTCTGCAAATTGAAACACCTCTTCCAAAGTTATTTCATTTTTCAGCCATTTCAACTGCATTTGGGCAACATCAGTCTGAAAAGTCCAGACCAGCTGGTTATTTCCAGCCGAAGCGTTGATAATACAATCTTTTTCCACATAGGTGTCAATATCGTCTTGAATTATGATCGAATTCAAATGTTCCATGCTTTTTAGGGCAGTATTTGTCTGGGTAAACTCAAGAATTTCCTCCAGCAATTCCTCATTCGTTATGATTTCCAACAAAACATCATCAACAAGAGTATCATATTCTGTAACTGCGCTTTTCATAAATGTTATATTCGTTTCGGTAATCAACTTGGCATCCCCTTTTTGATTGGGATAAGGGAATATTCCAAATTCAATATCCGGATCAATCTGTTCCACGAATTGCAAAGACCACGTCCCAGTTAGATACATCGCCGCTTCCCCTTTTGCGAATCTCATATCAGCTTCATTTTGATTAATGATGAGGGCATCTTCCCAAGTGTTTTCCAAAATATACTTGCTATACTCCATACAAGCTAAAATGTCTTCATTGTCTGCATAATGAACCAAACTATTTCTAAAATCAATCCCCCACCATGGATTATCTTTGAATATTTCATTAATCATAAATTGCATTGTTATATTTCCTTGATTCCAATTCTCCTGGAAGTGGGATGCAAAAGGTACAATCCCATTCGCAGACAACGTTTCTGTGGTATTTTTTAAATCTTCTTGCGTTTTAGGTATCTCAAGCCCATATTCTTCAAAAATGGTTTTATTGTATATAACACCCTGATAAAATGTATTTATTGGCAATCCATAGACCGTACCTTCATAAGTCACGGCCTTCAAGGCTGTCTCACTTATTTCTGCTAAAAACGTCTCAGGAATGGGGGCAAGATTTCCGGTGAGCGCATAGGCAGATGCATCCTGGGCTTTTCCTATCATTATATCCGGGATATCACCTGTTGCAAACTTCCCCGTTATTTGTGAATCAAATTTCTCTCCCCAGCCAACACATTCCCATTCAAAATCAACATTCTCAAACTTATTTTCCAGTATTTCTGCCATCATTTCATCAATTCCCGCATCAGAGGTTGACTGGCCTGCCAAAATGCGAATTGTGATTTTTTCATCCTCCAAAGTCACAATCTCCCCTTTAGGAAGACCATAATAACTACAACTGCCAAGGAAAAGGCAAATACATATCAGGACACACAGCATTATCCTTTTTTTCATGCATGTACCTCCCGTTTGTATTCCCTTGGGCTTTTTCCGGTGATTTTCCTGAAGACCCTGTTGAAATAGGAATAATCGTCATAACCGACCAAAAAGGCTATCTCTGTTAAGCTGGTACGGTTTTCTCTGATATATTCCTTAGCTTTAGCAATCCGTGTCTTTGCAATATATACCATGAGATTATCCCCTTTTTCCTGTTTGAACATCTTTGATAAGTAGGAACTCTCCACCGCGTACCTATTGGACAATTCAGCCAGCGTCAGCTCTTCAAAATAGTTTTTATCGATATAGGCTGCGATCTGCCTGACAATCCCCTGCATCGTCACATCGCCTTTGACCTCTTTTGGTTCGATGGTTAAATCTATCATTTCATTGATAGCCTCGATTACTATATCATTATTCAAATATTCAATGGATTGATTCGTAAATTCTTCAAGATTTTCAGCTGCAATTGTTTCCTGAGTATCATTCTTTCCCATGACAATATCTAAAAGAAAATTCGTAATCTTTTTAACAATCTGTTTGACTTCAAGGTAAGTAAAATCATTTTGCTTCAACAAATGATTCACTGTCATCTTAAATTGTTTTTTATTGTTCGACTTAATATATAATTTAATCCGGTTCTCTATCTCTTCACTGATTTGATTTAAAGAGACATTTTCCCCAATTTTATTTTGTGGAAGCGAGCTGTCAATAATAACACTTTTGCTTTCATACTTCCTGCCCATCAGCATTGATACTGCCTGCACATAGGCCATATGAAGGCTTTCCATGGAAAAGCTGTGCTGGCTCAACACAATACTGATAGGGGACTGCATCAGCTGTTCTAATTTGAATATCAATTTCTGCATGAATTGTTTTAGTTCATGATTTTCCAGCCTAGAAACAACAATAAATTCGTTTGAACGATAGATATTGTTAAAAACAATGATTTCTTCGATATTCAGTGATTCCCTGATGATTCTTTTAATTGAATAAGATAAAAGATTCATATCGTGTTTATATGACTTAATCACTTCACCGGGATTATGTATTTTGATTAAAATCAGGCTGGTTCCCGCGAATTCCATATTGATATTCAGAGATATATCCGGCATGAGCAGCGGCTCTTTCTTATCAATCATCATGCTGAATTCCCGATCCTCCAACAATGACGAGGCTTTCTTAAGCTCTGCCTGTATAGATTCCTTTTCCATCCGGCCGGCCTGCCTCTCGCTGATTAATTCCATCGCCTCAGATAGCGAATGAATTAAATCTATTTTTGTCACCGGCTTAATCAAATAATTGATCGCACCCCATTTCATGGAGTCTTTGACATAATCAAAATCGTTATAACCGCTGATAACAAAAATAATGGTATCAGGAGACAGGACTTTAAGCTTTTTGATTAACTCGACACCATTGATAATCGGCATATCTATGTCTGTAATCAATATATCAGGACACTCTTGCCCGATCCGGTTAACGACTTCTTCTCCATCTGCCGCGGGTTTTAAAAATTCCAGTTGATACCTCTCCCAGTCAATAATGGATTTCATCTTTTCTCTTGTCCAGTATTCATCATCAGCAAATAAAACACTATACTTTTTTCCAGCCATCCATCTCACCTTCTTTTACCTTTGGAATTCTTAAACAAACCCTTGTATAACTTCCAATCACACTTTCAATATGTAGGCCATATCTATTGCCAAAGAGCATTTTTACCCGGGCATTAATATTGTGAAGCCCGATTGAGCTTCCGGTTTCAGCACTGGCTCCTTCTTCAAATTGGCTGTTTAGTTCTTCCGGATTCATTCCTTTGCCATTATCTTCAACAATAATTTCAACAACGCCCTCCTTCTCTCTTACAGATAAAGAAATTTCTTTTGAACACTTTGCCGATTTAAGGCCATGGTTAATGGCATTTTCTACAATGGGCTGCAGAGAGATTCGAGGCACGACATAATGAATCATTTGCTTATCAATATTAAAGTCATAATGAATTTCACCATTGACCCGTACATTCATGACATAAATATAGTTCTTTAAATGGACAATTTCCTGTTCCAGTGTTGAAAGTGGATTTTTCATGTTCAGGCTATATCTGAATAAATTGGATAGAGATTGGCTTAATGTACTGACCAACGGGCAATTCTGCACACTGGCGATACTGCTCATGGTATCCAATGTATTATAAAGGAAGTGGGGATTAATCTGAGCCTGCAAAGCTTTATACTCTGCCTGATTGAGCAATAATTCTGATTGATATTCCCTGGCTATTAATAGCTCCATCTGGTCTAACATCTGGTTAAATTGATTTCCCAACTCTCCAATCTCGTCGGTTCCCATATTTTCAACTCTTAATTCTTTTTCCCCGTGCTTTATTTGACGTATGGTTTCCATCAGGCTTTCTAAAGGCCTGGTCATGCCTCTGGTAACCATCATCGAAATACAGCTGAATAGGATAATCATGACAATGACAATGATTAATAAGTTTCGGTTTAATGCGCTCTGATTCTGAGTTAAATAAGACTGAGACATTAAAGAATAGGCCGCCAGATTATATTTATCCTGCGCTATTTGAAAGAAAACCCTGTCGCTTATATTTAAATTGACCGCTTCATTCCTATCACTCTTCTCAATCAATGTGGCGGCATCATCGAAAATACGCTGATTGTCATCGGTCATATTTCCTGCCCAGGTAACAGGCCGGTCTCCCACCGGCTGCAGCCACATTACCGTATCTTCACTATTCACGTATTTTTCCATGATGTTTGTAAATATTTTGCTGTTAACATCACATACAATTAATCCTATTTTATCTTTCGTACTATTCTTCCCATAAATTTTCAAAGCAAATCTTATGATATTTGTTTCTCTGTCCTCTTTGTAATAGCTTGATATGAGCATTGTTGTTTCATCTGACAGGGCATACCATCTTACAACTTTTGCATTATATGCCCATACATCCTCGAAAATATCCTCAGGATAATGGTATTTTGGTGTTATGGCATGGCGGTATGTACTGATAATACGATTAAAATCGTCATAGATATAGACTGCATTCACATAATCAGAGACCTCAAAATTATTCAAGGCAATATCATAGGCTATCTGGTAATTATTAGCCTGCATCTGAGTGATAGGAATATGATCTCTTAAATCTCCCATAAATTCATCATGATTATATACATCAATGAGTTTACTCTCTATATCCTTTATCTTTAAATAAATATCTTCCTGCATTTTGGCCAGAGAATTCAAAGAGGTTTCTTTTGATTGATTATAAATAATCACTGCTGACGTATTCTGATATAAAAAGGCCTGCAGCATTAATGCAATTAAGGTACTGCCAATGCATAACCATAAGATGCGAGTCCTCATTTTTGAAAATTTTCTCATAGCTTCCCCCATCATGAATTAGATATTTCTATCATAACTCAGATGATACATGAAATCAAACAAAAAAGAGTTCTAACCGATTGGCAATATACGCTTTACGCAAAAAAACAATTTCCTTAGAATATGGAAATTGTTTTTAAATTCATATCATAAATGTACTTCACAAAATGCTTTCAGCTCTTTTGCTGCAGTATCTTCATCTGTCCCCTCAATTGTAAAAATAACCTTTTCATTATATTTCACTCCAAGAGCCATCAATGCGATTAGCTTTTTCACATTTGCAGATTTCCCATCTTTTTCAATGAAAATGCTGCTTTCGTATGCCAATGCTGCTTTTACCAATATACTGGCCGGTCTTGCATGGATACCTAACGGCTCGGTCATAATATATTCAAATTGTTTCACTATCCAGCCTCCCTTCATAACAGATACAGATTAGTCAAGACTCTCTCCATTAGACGTTACCACTTTTTTGTACCATTCAAAAGAATCCTTTTTCAGGCGCTTTAAGGAGCCGTTCCCCAAATCGTCTTTATCCACATATATAAAGCCGTAACGCTTGCTCATTTCAGCACTGGAGGAACTTACAATATCAATCGGGCCCCATGCACAATAAGCAAAAATATCCACGCCATCTTTGACACAATCTCTTAACACTTTAATATGTTGACGATAATAGTCTATGCGATATTCATCATGAATACTCCCATCTGCTTCGACTTGATCTAAAGCTCCTAGACCATTTTCACCGATCATTAACGGTATCTGATATCTATCCCAGTATTGAGATAAACAATTATAAAAGCCTAAGGGATCTAGTCTCCATTCCCACGGAGCTGGTTTTAAGAAAGGATTCTGTTCACATTCTTTAGGATCCATACTATTTTTAGAAGAATCTACAATTCTGGAATAATAGTAACTGATAGCTAAAAAATCCATCACATTTTCTTTGATGACTTCCTCATCTCCTTTCGCCATGGAGATGGTCATATTGTTTTCTTTAAAATAACGCAATGCATAACCCGGATATTCACCACGCAATTGTACATCTGAATAGAAATATTGCATACGATTGCGCTTCATAGTCAACACAATATCTTCCGGCTTACAAGAGGCCGGATAATAAGTGCAGTCTGCTAGCATCGTGCCGATTTTAACCAAAGGGTCAATTTGCTGACTTAGTTTTTTAACCATGGCACTGGCTACAAATTGGTTGTGTACCGCCTGAAATTTTAACTCTTCCATATTCTCCGCCTGGTCGTCATACACCCCCAATGAACCGAACTGACAATATTGGACTAAATTAATTTGATTGAATACGATCCAGTATTTTACATTGCCTTTATACCGCTCTAATAATGTTTTGGCGTACTTTACAAAAAAATCAATACATTTACGATTGGCAAATCCACCATATTCTGTTACCAAATGTAACGGAATATCATAATGAGACATCGTAATAATCGGTTCCATCCCGTCCTTTATTATTTCCTCAATTAAGCGGTCATAAAACTGCAATCCTGCTTCATTGGCCTCTTCTTCATCTCCCTTAGGAAAGATTCTTGACCATGAAATACTGGTCCGGAAATTTTTGAAGCCCATTTCCTGAAGCAATGCCAAATCATCTTTGTATGTATGGTAAAAATCAATCCCATGACGTTTGGGATAATATCCTTCTTTATCCGCGATAAGGTTGTTAATTTCAGCTAAAGTACCTCCGCCTTCCTTCGTTATATTGGTCCTGTCAATTGAGGTATCATATTTGTGGATATCCGAAGTGGATAATCCTCTCCCATCAACATCATAGGCACCTTCACACTGGCAGGCCGCAACAGCTCCTCCCCACAAAAAATCTTTAGGAAAACCATCTTGTATCTGTTTCATCATTTACCTCTCAATCTCTACTCGTCTAAATTTTCTCCATTTGATTCAATGACTTTTTTATACCAATAGAAAGAATCCTTTCTAATTCTCCGGCATTCTCTCAAATCATCATCCGTCCGGTCTACATAGATGAATCCATAACGTTTTTTAATACCATTGCTGGTTGACAGTAAATCCAGGGCAGACCATGGCATATATCCCATCACTTCAACACCGTAATGGATGGCTCTTCGCATGGCTGCTATATGATCTTTTAAATATTGGATCCGGTATCCATCATGGATACGGTCGCCCTCTGTCAGCGTATCATATGATCCCAGGCCATTTTCCGTAATCATTAAAGGTTTGTTATAACGGGTATAAATATCGCGGAAAATATATTCCAATCCTGTCGCATCAATTGCCCAGTCCCAATCCGTTGTTTCCAAGTTGGGATTACTGCACATTTGATAAAAACCAGGTTGTGTTTCAAAGCCTGATATCTCTCCCTTTTTACCGGATTGATTAAAGCCCGACCAGCTTCTTTTTGCTTCGGCAGGACACGCTTTTGCACACTCACTGGCATAGTAATTTATTGCCAGGAAATCTGAAATGTTCGAAGCAATAAATTCCATATCACCATCTTTTATATCAGGTGCTAATTCATTCTCTTCTAAATACAGATGAGCCGCTTTATTATAAAAACCTTTAAAATAAATATCTAAATAATAAGAATTCCTTAAATCATGTGCATTTTGTGCGGCCATGACATCCTCAGCCTTACAGGTAGACGGGTAGACAGGCGCATATCCTAAGGCGGCACCTGCCATACCGCCGGGAACTATCTCGTGAACTAGCTTCACAGCATAGGCATGGGCTAAATTCATGTGATGATTGATTTGATACCTGAGTTTGTAATTATTCAAAAATTTTGTGTTTATATAACATTTTTGTGTCCAGTATTGTACGATAATACTTTGTTCATTAATCGTCAGCCAATATTTTACATCGTCTTTGAATTCATTGATAATATATCTCGCATAATATTCGAAGTCTGTAACAACTTCTCTGCTAATCCAACCGTCATACTTTTCCACTAGAGCCCAGGGTAAATCATAATGATATAAAGTAACAATTGGTTCTATATCATTAGCTTTTAATTCTCTGATTAGATTATGATAAAATTGTACGCCTTTTTTATTTACTTCTCCAGTTCCGGTTGGAAAAATTCTGGACCACGCAATTGAGAAACGATAACAATTAAATCCCATTTCTTTAAACAATGTAATATCTTCTATATAATGATGGTAGTGATCACTGGTGATGGAGGCATCCGCAAAGCCGGTTTTCTGCGAATATTCCTGATTGATAACATCTTGCTGGGATAATCCTTTCCCTTCTTCTAAGGCTGCGCCCTCCACCTGATAAGCACTCGTGGCGGCTCCCCAAAGAAATCCCTCCGGAAAACTTTTCATCTTCATGGCTGTCCCCCAATCGTATCTAGTTTGTGGTTCAGAATTTTAAATAAATCAATCATTTCTTCTGCCAGAATCACCTCAGAATTAATTGTCATGAGCGTATCTTGTGCGTGTGTAAACAAAAGGCTTGGCTCATAGGCTGTACCTCTTGTCTCATTTTGGATAATCTCCGTCTGGGCGATATGGGCTTTGCGTATACATTCTTTCGCCTCTTTCATTAAGGTCTCTGCTCTCTTAAAATCAAAGGTTTTTACGCTTTTAAGCGCCTCTTCCGTATGTATACGGGCATCGCCTGCGTGGAGGATAATCTGCATTCCCACATTCACTAATTCATTTTCTTTAACTTCACACATATTGCTTTTCTCCTATTTCCTTATGAATCCTTTGCCTCTTCCGCTAACACTTGCCTTTCATAAACTTTGAAAAAAGGATACCATGTAGCCAGATAGATGACAAACAAAACGATGTACCATATGATACCACGCCAATCTTCTGTAATCATGACAGTTGAAATGGGAGCCGGTACCTGTCCTACCTGAATCATTTTAGACGGAATATTTAATAATCCTGTACTCATGGCAATCCATACAACTATTGGTCCTGTGATTGAGTTAAGCCACATTGGCAGCATTAACAGTGGATTAAAGACCACCGGAGCCCCAAACATAACGGGCTCATTAATATTAAAAATAGAGGGCCCGATAAAAATTTTTCCTAACGTCCTTAATTTCTTCGATTTTGACCTCATCATTAAAATATTCAATCCAAGGGTAGCTCCCATACCGCCCATTGTAATCAATGCTGCTGTAAAGACAGTTTCACTTGTCACAATATTAGTGGCCACACCACCTGCCGCAACTGCATCAATATTTGCCTGAATCCCAGCCAAATAAATAGGGGTTGATATAGCGCCAAACAGCCATGATGAAATCCCCATTGTATATAAGAATGCAGGGATAAGGCAAACCAGAATAAAACCTGGCAGAGTTTGTCCAAAATTAGCAATTGGCGAAAATATGAACAAAATCGCCTCAAAGATATCTACGTTCAATTTGAAAACCAGAATCATAGATATACCCAAGGTAATAAGAGCCGGTATGATATTGTTAATCCAGCCGCTTACAAAATCCGGGATTGCCGTACTGTCTTTCAAAAAATTTAATTTTGCATATAAATGAAAAATAATTGATGTAAATAAGCCTGCCGCCATGCCCACGGCAATACCTGTGGCTCCCAGCCGGGATTGATTGATAATCATATTTCCGGCATTATCAGTTATCGGCATGATGAACATGATAAAGATGGCAATTGATACTAAACCAGCATTTGTTGTATACAATGGATGATTTAATTTTTCCATGCACTGCTGTGCCATTACAAAAGCCAATATTAACGATATAAGACCAAAGCTATAATCGGCAATAATACCTAAATCAGGCAGCACAGTGATATAAGAACGGAATACATTATAAAAGTATATCAATGATCCCGTTAAAATAAACGGAATTATTTTTTGCATTGCACTTGAAATTGCAGATATCCAGGGTCTGCTGCAAATCTCATTCATCTTTGGGGCAAATGAGTTAGATAACCAATCCATAAATTTTTTCATTAAAAACTACCTCCCACGTATCCTTATTTTTCTTCTGTTAAGCTCATGGCTAACTCTAACAATGCCTTTCCGTCCAACTGTGAATAAATGTCCTTCGGGATAACACATACCTTCGTATGATAGGGCTTGGCCATATTTTCAAATTCTCTTAGTTGCCCCCCATAATGGGGACCTATCATCAGAACATCTGTATGATCCAAATAACTGGAAATGTCAGAATGGCTTCTGGCTTCGATATTTGCTTCGATATGATTCTTTTTTGCTGCCTGCCTGGCCTTTTGGGCTAAAAAGCCACTGGACATTCCTACCCCACAGCACAACAGGATATTAATTCTATCCATTACTTTCACCTCTCTTTTGTTTTAACATGCTTTCATTATTGCCTGAAACCAAAATCTCTTCAACTAGACATTTGCACTATACGGTGCAAACAGTTAGTTGAATTAAAAATGGCTGCCGGTTACAATATAATTGCTATAGGAAACAGTGAATATGATGAGGGAATACCACTATGAAGAAAAAACATATTGAGCTTTTAACTTATTTATGTGAACATGATTATCCGGTTACCAGTAAAGAAATGGCCAATTATTTAGGGATATCCTCTCGTTCAGTAAAGAATTATGTGAATGAGTTAAATTTATTATCAACTCACAAGGTTATCTTTTCATCTCAAGCCGGTTATACGGTTGATAAAAAAAGTGCTGATAAATTGCTGAATGAAAAACTGAGTTTTCCGGAGACAAGTGAAGAACGTGCTAATTATATTATTAAACAGTTATTAATTGAGCATACATCTCATCTTAACCTCCATGATTTATGCGATATTTTATATGCTGGATATTCTACTTTAAAATCAGATATAGCTAAAATGAATAAATCTTTGTCTAGTTTTGGTGTCCAATTTATTTGTAAGAACGATTCAGTAAAAATCATCGGAGAAGAAAAAAACATCAGAAAACTAGTGAGTTATATCATCTATGAAGAAACAAATACCAGCTTTATAGATACGACTATCATCAAAAAAAGCTTTAAATCTATTCAAACTGATAAAATTGCAGAAATCATAAAAAATACGTTTCATAAATATAATTACTACATTAACGATTTTTCTTTTATTAATTTACTACTTCATTTCGCTATTATTATTGATAGGATTAAGGACGGTAATTATATGGATAATTCTAAAGAAAATTTCAACATTGAAAATAAAATAGAAAGTGATTTGGTATTAGAGCTTTGCTCCTTATTTGAAGAAATGTTCCATATCACATTTAATAAAAATGAGCAATTTGAAATTTATATGCTGTTTAAGGCCAATGCAAATTATTCTATTCCTACCAATCAGCAAACCTTAAAGAAGATGGTTGGGGATGAGATTTTAAATCTCGCCTACGATCTTATCAAAAAAATCAATGAAGTTTACTATCTTGATTTATATAGCGAAAGCTTTATGACACCTTTTTCGTTACACTTGAAGAATTTAATTTTAAGAGTAAAGAGCGGAACTTATACCAAAAATCCGATGACTCAAACGATAAAAGTGTCTTATCCGACCGTATACGATATTGCTATTTATATGTCTATAGAATTAATGCAGAGATATAGCATACAGATTGTCGAGGATGAAGTTGCTTTTTTAGCTTTGCATATAGGTGCAGAAATAGAAAACCGAAAACTAAATGAATATAAAATCAAATGTGTTTTATATTGCCCGGAATATATGCATATTATTGGCCGGCTCTATAATCAATTGTTAATTGATTTTGGAAATCAAATAGATATTATTAAAACTGTCACAAGCAAAAAGGATTTGCCTGATGAAGCTTATGATTTACTGTTTTCTACAATTAAGGCAGAACATCGGAGGGCCCGGGATACGTTGATTATATCCCCTTTTGCCCATCAAATCGATAAGACTAAAATATACATGACTTTAGAGCAGATACGAAAGAATAATAAAAATTATATTTTAAAAAAATATTTTGATAATTACTTTAGGCCAGAATTATTTATAGCAAACCCTATGTTAGAATCAAAAGATTCTCTTATACACTTATTATGCAATAAAATGCTGGAAGCAGAATATGTTCAGAGTGATTTTGAGGAAAAAGTTCTTATTCGTGAAAATGCCGCTTCTACAGCCTTTGAAAATGTCGCCATCCCACATTCAGTGGAAATGGATGCATTTCAAACAAGTATTGCGGTAGCTATATCCAAAGACGGAATCAACTGGAATGAGCATAAGGTTCATATTGTTTTATTGATAGCCATTAATAAAACGGACAAAAAAATATTTCATGAATTGTATGAAGCAATCATTCAATTATTTTGTGAGAAAGAAGTCACTCAATCCACTAAATTTTGTCGTTCCTTTCAAGATTTTAAAGGCTTGGTTTATAACAAAATTGCTGCTAAACAATAATCTTTGGACTTCTCTTGTCGTTTTGCCATTAATGTTGTATAATCTGAATGTTACCTCAGTGTTAATTGAGGATATAAAAATGAAATGATGCGAGGTTCAACATTTATGATACTTAATGTAAAAAATCTAAGCCACGGTTTTGGGGACCGGGCAATTTTTAATAATGTTTCTTTCCGATTGCTAAAAGGCGAGCATATCGGACTCATTGGCGCCAATGGCGAAGGGAAATCCACCTTCATGGATATTATCACTAACAAACTTATGCCTGATGACGGTCAGATTGAATGGGCAAAAAGTGTCCGTGTCGGCTATCTTGATCAGCATACGCTCCTGGAAAGAGGGATGACCATCCGTGACGTTTTAAAATCTGCTTTTGGCTTCCTATTCGATATGGAAGTCCGGATGAACGAATTATGCGGGCATATGGGGGACGCCAACGAAAAAGAAATGACTCAAATGTTGGAGGAACTGGGAACGATACAAGATTTGCTTACCCAGCATGATTTCTATACCATTGATGCAAAAGCAGAAGAAATCGGGCGTGCCCTTGGCCTGGATGCTATCGGCCTCGACCGTGATGTTACAGATTTAAGCGGCGGTCAAAGAACCAAGATTTTACTAGGGAAATTGCTCCTGGAAAAACCGGATATCTTACTTTTAGACGAACCGACCAATTATCTTGATGAAAACCATATCAACTGGCTTAGGCGCTACTTAACAGAATATGAGAATGCTTTTATCCTTATTTCCCATGATATCTCATTCCTTAATAGTGTGGTTAATTTAATCTATCATATGGAAAACCAGGAATTAAACCGCTATGTAGGTGATTACAACAAGTTTATGGAAGTCTATGAAGTGAAAAAAGCACAGCTTGAAGCCGCCTATAACCGCCAGCAACAAGAAATCAGCGGCCTTAAAGATTTTGTCGCCCGTAATAAAGCCCGGGTATCAACAAGGAACATGGCTATGTCACGACAAAAAAAATTAGATAAAATGGACATTATTGAATTGGCCAAAGAAAAGCCAAAGCCGGAATTTTGTTTTAAGCAGGCCAGAGCCTCTGGTAAAGTGATTTTCGAAACCAGTGATTTAGTTATCGGTTATGATGAACCTCTGTCCTCTCCTTTAAATATTCGAATAGAACGAGGGGAAAAAATAGCTCTGGTTGGTGCCAATGGCATTGGGAAAACCACTCTGTTAAAAAGTATTTTGGGAATCATTTCGCCTTTTTCTGGTAAAGTCCAGCTTGGTGACTACTTACATAAGGGGTATTTTGAACAGGAGGCTAAAGGCAGCAGCCGTACTACCTGTATTGAAGAAATATGGGAAGAATTCCCTTCATATACCCAATACGAAGTCCGGTCTGCTTTGGCTAAATGCGGACTTACGACCAAACATATTGAAAGTCAGGTGAGGGTTTTAAGCGGCGGTGAACAAGCTAAGGTCAGATTGTGCAAAATCATAAACACAGAGACTAATGTGTTATTATTAGATGAACCGACTAACCATTTAGATGTTGATGCCAAAGAAGAATTAAAGCGGGCACTTAAAAACTATAAGGGTGCTATACTGCTTATTTGTCACGAACCTGAATTTTATCAAGATGTCGTTACCCAGGTTTGGGATTGCAGTCAATGGGCAACTAAATTATAAAGGAGTCAGGCCATGAAATTAATAAAATTTATTCTACGTTTAGTAATCATTTGCATTGTTATTTTTGCATTATTATCATTCATTCCCAATGAGGGTGTATCTAATTTTGTCGATACAATTACTAACATATTCAACCCGGAAACTGATCAGGGTGTATCCGGCGTATCAGAAGATCCTTCATCTCTTCTTGGAAAATGGAACTCTGAAGAACAAAAAGTCTCTGTAGAATTCGTCAGTAACAGTAAAGCTAAAATAACATTTACAGATATAATACCACTTCCGATTTCTTTCGATTATACTCTGGAAGATCCGCAGACTATCCGTGGCGTTATCTCGGAATCTGTCGCTTCTTTAGCTAAAAGCTACTTAAGCGAAGACTCATCATTAACACAAATGCTTAATGATGACGGTACCATCTATTTTAGTTATTCTATTGATCAAGATCAACTAACGATGACAGAAAAAAATACCGGAACTGTATTTTCGTTGAAACGTACTGATTGAATATAAACGTTAACCCATATATTATATTAAAAGCTTTGTTTAAACATAATATATGGGTAAAGATAAATACGTATAGATATATCGCAGTGATTTTCACTCCAAATATCTCCGCATAAATATATATTTGTCGTATAATTATGAAATAAATCAAGTATATTCTCACGACTCAATTTCTTTATCGCGTTGACAACCATTTTATAGCTCTGTTCGTTCTCTTTTATTACATCTGATGCATAACCAAAAATAAGCTTTTTTTTCATATGTATAGATCACCACTTTCATATTGTGACAATGCATTGTGAACATTTGACATTTTTAATCCATTTATACTCACTATCATAGCTTCGAACATTGCCGAAAAAATTATCGACATCTATTTCAAACATAGAGCGATAAAATATATTTTCATATTTGACAACTGCTTCTCCAATAATTTTCCCATCATAGCACGATATTGATGAGATATTATTGACGACTCCTTCGAATTCACAACAAATGCATTTTTGAGCATTAAAAATTAATCTTTGGTGACCTATACTATATCGATCAAGAAGATTTGCATTTCCCGCTGCAATGTTATTACACAACTTAGAAAATAATACATTAGCAAATACATTCGTAACCTTACCGTTGTTTATTATATACTTAATACTGCATTGTTCGCCATCAGAATCAAAATCCACCCCTTCATATGGAACCGATATCAAATCTATAGAATTTTCAAACTGCTTCCTTCCAATATCATCTATCGAAAATGTAGAAGCGCTATTATAAATATTATCGGCATAAAAAATAGATATTGTTTCATTGATTATTTGAGACACTGCTTCAGCCGTAAAAACATATCTGCCTTTCATACTTTTTTTACTCTTGAGTGTACGATATTTTTCTTCTTTTCTAATTTGCACCAGTATCCATTGTCTTTGTATAAAAAACCTGGTTATAAGATTTAGTTTTATTTTCAGCAATGTCTCTGTCTGAACAAAAAAAATTAAGATTATCAAGAAAATAAATCAAATCAAAATCACGACCTGATATATCAATACAGAAATTTTTTTCACTTCCTTTTAGAAGCAGGAAATAATTATGTAGCTTATTCTCATATTTTTGTAGTTCTCCAAACATGTATTGAACTTTTTGTGTAATAACAAAAGATTCCAGCAGCTTACACTCATAGCTCGTCTTATGCCAAATATAATCAATAATATTATTGTCCATACAAGTACACAGTCCCTTCCGCAAACGCTTCACATATGCTTATAGTAGGCGCTCCAATCCCAACGCGAATTGAGTCACCCATTTTTCCACATTCACACGCAAAGGCTGTAAAGTCGTTTCCTACATGATCTATTTCTTCTAAGTGTTTTTTGATATTTCCTTTTATCTTTAAATTTGTTACAGCAAACTGTATTTGATTATCTCTTATGTAATAACCGTCACCTTGTAAAAAATATTCATCTGACGAAAAATAGCATGCGCCAGAACGCATGAAATATATTGAAAACATGGGCGGTGAAGAACAGGCTAGAAATTCTTTTGAGAAAACATTTATTGATAATCAGGCTGCTTTAGATAAATATATTGTTGATGATAATGATATAAAAAATATGCAAGATAATCCTATATCAGAAGATGTTTTAAATAAAAGTCCAGAAAAAATAAAACTTCTAAGTAGACAGATGGCTGAATTAACTGACAAAGGTTATGATGCTGATAGCGTACAGTATTTAGTTGCAAAAATCGAGGATGAACATAAAATACTATTCAATATGGTTAACGTGCGTGCTCTTTTCATGGACTTAGGTAAACTTTATCTTGAAAGTAAGGAAGCCTCTGCTTCATATGATTCTATATATGGTATGGGTTTTGGAAAGTTCTATGGCAATGCAGTACTATATTATTGCGATAGCAAAACCTAAAAAACATGAAAAATAAAAGAGATTGTACCTGTACCCTTGTCGAACTCTGAGGAAGAATAGGTGTCATCACCTGTCCGACAGGGTGTATGAGTAGCGATATGAACAGAACACAGATGTGGCAATGGAGGCCAACCGCCTGCGTTTTGAGTGTTGTTTGAATTTTGATTAATTATTATTGACAACGACAAAATAAATCCATGGAAATCTATATAGATGTTCATGGATTTATAAAAGTCAGATTCTAGATCTGATAATTCTGGATAAAATTCTTATTCTTCAATATCAAATTCTTCGGCTACTAAGACAGGCTCATCTCTATGATCTTCAAAAAGAACCTCTTCATCATCTTCAAAAGCAACATCAAGCACCTCACCTGCCAGTTCCATAAGCCTGTCTTCCTCTGCAGATGCATCACCCACTCCGATAATTTTAACCTTCCCAGTATATATTTCATCAATTGCCACAGACAACGGTTTCCTGCCTTTACCGTTAATCGAGGGTTCTGCACCCCCAATAATCTGTCTTGCCCTCTTTGCTGTGGCAATGACAATGGAATAACGGCTTTTTACAATGGGTTGATCGCCCTCGTCCACTTCACTATTAATTGCTTTCATTAAATCTGTATATGATGGATGTAACATATATCAGTCTCCTCTCTGATAAGCTAAAAGCTCATTTTCAATATTATTAATAAATTCCAGGTTTCGATAAACCCGGTATTTTTCATTGCATACTATCTGATTAATTCTCTCTGTACAGCTATCCAACTGGTCATTGACGATAATATAATCATAATTCTTGATGAATTCCATCTCGTCATAAGCTCTTTTTAATCTTGCATCTATAACTTCATCTGTTTCTGTTCCTCGCCCACGCAGCCTTTGTTCCAACATACGAATAGATGGCGGCATAATAAAAATCAACAACGTCCCGGGATACTGTTCTTTGATTTTTAGCGCTCCCTGCATCTCAATTTCTAAAAGTACATTGACACCCGAATCAAGCTTATCTACTACAAAATTCCTGGGTGTCCCGTAATAATTATCTAAATATCTGGCATGTTCCAAGAGCTGGCCCGTTTCAATCATCTGTTCAAACAATGAGGCATTTATAAAAAAATAATCTTTCCCATCAACTTCACCTTTCCTTGGCTCTCTTGTCGTTGCAGAAATCGACAGACAATAGTCCTCTTGATATTTACTCAGAAGCCGTTTCATCAATGTACCTTTTCCCGCACCGGAAAAACCTGAAACGATTGTTAATATTCCTTGCTTTTTCATCCTTCTCTTCCCTGTCCCGCTAGTGTATTGTATCAATGATACGGCACACTAGTCATGTAATATAATGTTCGACGACCTGTTATGATGGCTATCTGCCGTATCCTTACTATGGTAACGGCTGGCAATCGTCTCAGGCTGAAGCGCCGATAGCACAATGTGATTGTCATCCATTATGATAACTGCCCGGGTTCTTCGCCCCTGAGTGGCATCAATTGCAGTTCCGGCATCCTTTGCGTTTTGCACAATACGTTTTATCGGGGCAGAATCAGGACTGATGACGGCCACTATCTTACTTGTGTTAACAACATTGCCAAAACCTATATTAATCAAATTCCCCACCTTTATCGTCTCCTATTCAATGTTTTGAATCTGTTCCCTGATTTTTTCAATATCAGTTTTCAAATCAATCGCACGATTGCTGATGATTAAATCATTAGCCTTTGATAAAACCGTATTCGCCTCTCTGTTCATCTCCTGAGCAACAAAATCCAGCTTCCGGCCTACGCTGCCTCCGGACATAAGCGTGTCCTTTGTATTCTGAATATGGCTTTTTAAACGGACAATCTCCTCATCAATTGAAGTCCTGTCGGCAAAAATAGCAACTTCTGTTAAGATCCTATTCTCATCAATCGTACTATCAGCGAGCATTTCCTGAACTTTCGTCTGCAGCTTTTCTTTATATTCCCTGATAAGCTCAGGTGAGCGCTCTTCAATATAATTCACCACATTCAACATCGATTCCAGTTTTATCAACATATCATTTTTTAGTTGCTCTCCTTCGGTAATACGTGATTCAACAAAACGTTCACAGGCGCCCCTAAAAGCTGACTCTAGGATTTTCCATAATTCCTCTTCATTAATTGTTTGTTCTTGTAAAGAAAATACTTCCGGATATCTGGATAAGGCCGACACATTAACGTCATTCTCTATGTTAAAATGCTGACTTAAGGTATTTAATTGTTTATAATATTCATTCGCTAAATCTTCATTATACTTCAAGCAAATACCCGATTCTGAGTAATCTTCATAAGTAATAAAAACATCAACTTTACCACGCTGAACATACTTTTTAAGTAAATTTCTCATAGCAGTTTCAAAAAACACCAGCTTCCTAGGCATCCTGAGGTTGAAATCACAATACCTGTGGTTGACAGCTTTCATCTCCACAATAATCTTTCTATTCTCATCAGATACCTCGCATCTTCCAAAACCCGTCATACTCTTTAACATAGATTCACCTGCTTTTCGCAATTTTATCGGGTAGAATTAAATTTCACCGTATCTAAAACATTATATAGGATTCATGAGGGTTAGTCAAATAGAAAATGAGGCCTTCGTATCATTTCTGCAAAGACCTCGATATTTATTATCTTGTTTAAGGAATCAACATAATCTTTACTGCATCCGGATCTGACTGCGTTGCCTCAAATGCTTCTTTCCAATCCTTTAATGCATACTGATGTGAAATCAAGCCCTCCGTTTTAATATAACCATTTTGTATCCCTTTAATAACCGAAGCATATGTCAATGCCGATAAATGTGATCCAATAACCTTAAGTTCTTTGCCATCACCAATAATATTCCAGTCAGCCTTGACTTCTTCTGCAAAAACCCCCATCTGTACATATCGTCCCAGATTTTTCAATGCAGCTAATCCGCCTATCACAGGTGCCTCTATATATCTATTCTCTGGCGAAGTTCCCCATATCCTTATACCTCCATGAAATGCTTTTACGTCTCCGGCACATATCCCACAAGCTAATATCTTAAGAATTATTTCACCAGAACCTGCTTCTGACCTATCGGTATCCTCATAGCGATAATCATACGGAGCATAGGCCACTAATGCTTTCATTTTTTCTGTCATTTCCCAAACCTCCAATCTTTTTGCTGCTATTTATAAATCTCATCGTAATAGTCCTGTGCGTTTGTAGAATCAATCACTGTGATCGGCATGTATACAGTATCTTCTATATCATCTTCGGTTAATAATCCATCGGATATATCTATCAGTGTTCTGCCGTGGGCTTTTCCCCCACCCAGGCTGATTCCTGTCCGATATCAATGCTCCATCATCCAATGCAGTCACGCCGGGATACAGCTTAGTGATATGATTTAGTTTTAGTAAAATCTCCCCCTTCATCACTTGCCTCCTCTCTCGTCATTGTGCTATTTAACTCAAAAACATTATAATATTATATGATTTATAATACAATGCAACAAATTTAATAATATGTGTTCATTTTTAATTTATTCCTTACACTCTTCATGATAACGAATAAAATATCAGCTATAAACACACTCTATAGCTGATACTTTATTCGATATTAATTTTTGTTAATTTTATAAATCCTTTAAAAATCTGCCATATTTTTTTATAATCAAACCCTTTGCATTTTCATTGACCATCATATTGTCCTGCACTTTACCATTTTGTATAACTAGAAGTCTTTCACACACTGAAATAAGCTCATATATATCTGATGAAATAATCAGTGAGGTAATACCTTGCTTTTTCAGGGAACGAATGTCTTCATAGATTTCTTCTTTAGATATGATATCAATTCTCTGAGTTGGATTCATAAAGACGATAAGCTTTGGTTTAGAAGCCAAAGCCTTATAAAAAGAAACCTTTTTTCTCATAAACCATCCTTCTGGCACAATGATGTCATCTGGGATAATCTGCTGTTTCGGCATAATATACCCTGATATCATTTCATTTTTAAGATACCTTAATTCAGACGAATTTAAAATCCCTCCAAATCGGCTGTTTTTTTCATAGGAAGATAATAAAATATTCTGTTCCAGCGTTAAATCATTACAAAGGCTCTCATCTTCCGGCACAACAGCTACATCTTCTCCTCCCGAACGCACACTATCATCATTTCATTTATATATTATACAGTATTTTTTATCGTTATGGAAATATTAAATTCGAGTCTTCTTATTGACCATTGTCCCAAACATAGATATACTTAAAAGAAATAGGAAACGGAGGTTAGTCATTTTATGGCTCTTGACGGACTTGTCATTGCGAATGTAGTTCACGAATTATCGAAATCTTTGACCGGCGGACGAATCAGCAAGATTTATCAACCCGAAGCTGATGAACTCATTTTGACGATAAAAAATAATAAACAAACTTTTAAACTTTTACTTTCTGCCAGCGCTTCATTACCACTTATCTATTTAACAAATGAAAGTAAGGCCAACCCTATGGCCGCACCAAATTTTTGCATGCTGCTTAGGAAACACCTTAGCGGTGGTAAAATATTATATATATATCAGCCGGACATGGAGCGTGTTATCCACTTTGAAATCGAACATTTAAACGAATTAGGTGATGCCTGCACCAAGTTTTTAACTATTGAATTGATGGGAAAGCATAGCAACATTATTTTCATGCAGCCTGATAATACAATTATTGACAGTATTAAACATATCTCCCTTAATGTAAGTTCCGTAAGGGAAGTTCTTCCCGGACGCCAGTATTTTATCCCCGCGACCCAGGATAAGGTCAATCCACTTCAAACGCATGAGGAATACTTCATCGATACCGTATTAAACAAACCGTTACCTGTGAATAAAGCCATCTATACATCTTTTAACGGAATCAGTCCTTTAATTGCCGAAGAGCTATGCCATAGAGCATCTATTGATTCAGCTTTAAGTACAAAAGGACTAAATGAAACAGAAAAATTTCATCTCTATAAAACCTTTGAACGCTTTGTCGACGATATCAAAAGCAATCAATATTCACCCAACATCGTTTATAAAAATGGTGACCCTTTTGAATTTTCCAGCGTACCTCTAACTTGCTACAGTAATTTGGAATCGAAAGCCTTTGTTTCTATTTGTGAAGTTCTGGAAACATACTATGCACAAAAAAATACGATCACACGCATCCGGCAGAAATCATCGGATTTAAGGCGTATTGTCGGAACCGCCATTGACCGTTCCAGGAAAAAATATCAAATCCAGCTTAAGCAAATAAAAGATACCAAAAAGCGGGAAAAATATAAGATTTATGGTGAATTAATTAATACATATGGCTATGACCTTGAAACGGAGGCGAAAGCCTTAACCTGCCTTAATTACTACACCAATGAAGAAATAACCATTCCCCTTGACCCGCTTTTAACCCCAAAGGAAAATTCTATCAGATATTTTGAGCGTTATAACAAACTGAAGCGGACATTTGAGGCTTCCCAGAAGCTGATTGTTGAAACTAAAGCAGAATTAGAGCATTTAGAGTCAATTGCTACTTCACTGGATATTGCTTTGGCAGAAAACGATTTGGCGGAACTTAAGGAAGAACTGATACAATATGGCTATATCAAAAGAAAGCACACTAAAAACAAGCAAAAGATAAAAATCACCAGCAAGCCTTTTCATTATGTGTCTTCTGACGGCTTCCATATGTATGTCGGCAAAAATAATTTTCAAAATGAAGAGCTTACCTTTAACTTGGCTTCCGGCAACGATTGGTGGTTTCATGCCAAAGGTATTCCCGGATCTCATATCATTGTAAAATCTGACGGGAAAGAAATTCCTGATTCTACCTTTGAAGAAGCCGGACGTCTGGCTGCCTATTATTCTAAGGGCAGAGACGCTAAAAAAGTAGAAATTGATTATATCCAGCGCAAGCATATTAAAAAGCCCCCTGCAGCCAAACCTGGATTTGTTATTTATCATACAAACTATTCTCTGATGATTGAACCTGATATAAGCCAAATTACCCAGGCAGATTAAGTTTTGACTCAAAATCCTAAAAAAGTACTTGAAAACAGTCTTAATTACAAATATAATAAATATATTATTCAGCTTAAATCAATAGGCCAATATCTTATGAAAATATCTATCCTCAGTTAACAAAACAGCGCACATCGTTATTTTGTCAACTGAGGTATGTAACATTCTGCATAAATCTATGCAATCATTTTCACAAAAAATTTATCACTCATATCTTTAGCCATATGGTAAAAATATCTATTCTTTTAGACATTTCATATACATATAAGTCATGATTACCCATTTGATGTTCAGCTATGATTATTCTGAATAAAAAGGATGTGGAGCAATTTCTTGCAGCCCACAGTTCAATATGATACAATAGGAGGTAACAAAATGAAAGAAAATGGAAACAATAACAATCAGGCAGCGAAGGATAACCAGCCCTTTATTTCACTGAAAAACGATTATGCATTCACCCAGATTATGAAGAATAAGATAGTCCTTCAGGGCTTTCTTTCTGCCGTATTAGAAGTAAAGGCTGAGGATATTCTTGACATTCATGTAGAGGACCGCTATCTGAATAAGACATCCTTTGATGGTAAATTAGGTATTTTGGATGTACGGTTAAACGTAAACGGTTTTGGTGACATCAACATTGAACTCCAAGTTCAACCGTATGCATATTGGGAAGAACGCTCTATTTTTTATACGAGTACGATGTATATTGAGGATGTGAAAAAGGGTCAGGGATATGATCAGTGCCGGAAAGTAATCCATATCAGCATCCTTGGTTTCAACTTCTGCAAGGATACTGATTATTTTTACTCGTCTTTTCATATAAGAGAGGATGAGCGGAACTTCTTATACAGCGATACATTGGAATTCCATGTGATTGAGCTTGGAAAGCTTACCGGCAACATCAAAGAGAAGCATCTTGCTCTTTACAGATGGGCCTGTCTGATTAATACGGAAAGTGAGGAAGAACGCATGGATATCGAAAAGGACCCATATTTAAAAGAAGCATTAAAAGAACTTGAAGAACTGAGCCATGATCCGGAACGAATCTCAGAATATAATGCAAGAGACATCGCATTGCGGGATTACGTAACTCAGATGTATTCAGCAAAGGAAGTTGGAAAAGCTGAGGGAAAAGCTGAGGGATTAGCTGAGGGAAAAGCTGAGGGAAAAGCTGAGGGAAGAATCGAAGGCGAAGCGGTTACTATATCTATTATCTGTAGAAAGATAAAAAGCGGATTAAATCCAGAGTTGATTGCAGAATGGACTGAACTACCTTTAGTATATGTGAATAAAATAGCCGAAATCTACACAAATCATCCAGAGTATAGCAGCAAAGAGATTGCAAATGAATACATGAAAAATTTGTCTAAATTATAATGTCCTTGACACTGTATAATTCCACATAGGGAGCTTGCTTTCCTGCATTTAGCGAATACCGCGAGGGTCAAATACCCTACATCTTGCTGCGAGGTATTTGACTTGGGTTATACCTCCTGTACGGGCGAATATATCCCTGTTCAAATACAGGACCAGCAGCCGGTACAATCCTTAATCTCACGGGTCGCTTTAAGCTTCTCTTCATAGAAAATTTTTCAAAAAAACAAAGTGTATGTATACACTTCGCTTTTTACTAATACCGGGTAAAAAAATAATTATGTACTTTTAATTTATGACATCACTAGCGGATTATTTCCTCAATAGCATCAATAAAAATCCCCATTTCTTCATCAGTTCCTATGGTTATTCTTAAATAATTATCAATTCTCGGCAAGCCAAAATACCTGACATAGATATTTTTCCCACGCAATGCCGTAAACAATTCTTTCGCATGATATTCGGGATGCGTCGCAAAAATGAAATTACCACCAGGCTCTGGAAATTTAAAGCCCAAATCACTTAAATGCATTTTGGTCCATTTTCTTGTTTTAAGAATTTTTTCTATATTACGCTTAAAATAGGCTTCATCATTAACCGCCGCAATGCCGCTATAAATCGATGGCAGATTCATCGTATAAGAATTATAAGAAAACTTCACATCATTCATGGCTTTAATCAGTGCCCTGTTCCCCATGGCATAACCAATACGCATCCCTGCCATCGAACGTGACTTTGAAAAAGTCTGGACAACCAGTAAATTATCATATTTATTAATCAATTTAATCGCAGATTCACAACCATAATCTATATAAGCCTCATCAATAATGACAATAGCCTCCTGATTATGACAAATAATATCCTCTACCAGACTGATATCTTCATAATACGAAGTGGGGGCATTAGGATTTGGAAATATAACCCCGCCATTATTTTCATAATAATCCTCTTTAATGATTCTAAAATTTTCATCTAACGCTTTGGTCTTATGAGGAACTCTAAACAAGTCAGCCCATACCGGATAAAATGAATAGGTTATATCCGGAAAAAAAATCGGCTTATCTGAATTGAAAAAAGTCATAAATGCAATAGCCAGTACATCATCAGAACCCACACCTAAAAAAATCTGGTCTGATTCCAATTGATAATACCCCGCCAACACATCTGCCAACGGTTTAGCTGTCGTATTTGGATACAGCCTTAACCGCCGGTCATCAAGTGTTTCCAAAACTTTTTTAACGCCCGGTGCCGGCGGATATGGATTTTCATTTGTATTCAATTTAATCATATCGGCTTTATCCGGCTGCTCTCCAGGGGTATAGGGAACAACTTTTCTTAATTTATCTTCCCAGGGCTTCATCCTGGCACCTCCTTTACTTGAGGAAAACTTCAGCAACACGTTTAAATGCAGGCAGGGAACGTTCTATCATGTCATAGGAAACACAATAAGCAATCCTCACATAGCCGGGGCAGCCAAATGTCGTTGCCGGTGTTACAATAATATTCTGCTTTTTCGCTTCTGCAACGAATTCTTTTTCATCTTCTACCGGAGATTTCACAAACAGATAGAAAGCACCTTCCGGTTTCACACACTCAAACCCCATCTTGGTCAAACTATTATATATCAATTTCCGGTTCTTATCATAAGCTTCAATATCTGTCCGCTCATTTAGACACCTTTGTACCACCAGCTGGAACAATGAAGGGGCATTGATATAACCTAAGCAGCGGTTGGCAACCACCAGAGCGGACTGCAGTTCATCATAAGCATCAATCTGCTTTGGAATAGCTAAATATCCTATCCGTTCTCCTGGAAGGGACAACGATTTACTCCATGAATAGGCTACCAGACAATTCTTTATATGCTTTGCCATAAACGGGACGACTGCTCCATCATAAACCAGTTCTCTGTAAGGTTCATCAGATATAACATAAATCGGATGTCCTATCCGATCCTCAGCTCTTGATAATATTTCCTGTAATTTATCTAAAGTTTCCGATGAATAAACAACCCCGGAAGGATTGTTAGGATTGTTGACGATTACCGCTCTTGTCTTTTCCGTAATTAGCGGTTCAAAAGCTTCTACATTTAACTGGAATGTTACCGTATCCGCCGGTACTACAACTGTCTCCCCGCCAAAATTTGAAATATAGCTTCGATATTCTCCAAAAAATGGCGCAAAACAAATAACCTCGTCTTTAAAGTTTAATAACGTTCTTAAAATGCAATTAAGCCCTCCGGCTGCTCCGGCAGTCATAATAATATCATTTCTGTCAAAGTCTGTCGTGAAGCGTCCATTTAGAGACTCTGCCACAGTATCCCGGACTTGTTCATACCCAGAGTTATTCATATACCCATGGACAAAGTTTGGATCATCAGTCCCGATAATTTCATAAATAGCCTGCTTTACGGCATCAGGTGCCGGTACACTGGGATTGCCCAAACTAAAATCATAAACATTCTCCTTGCCTACAACTGCTGCCAGTTCAACGCCTTCCTCAAATAATCTACGGATTACTGAACTACCTGCAACTAAATTTTCCATATTTTTCGAAATAACCACGATGCATCCTCCTCATCAATCATCTTGTTGTATATTGCTTAACTTAGCTGCCTGATCGGCAGCAGTTAAACTGTCTATAATTTCTACAAGGTCCCCATTCATAATATCGTCCAGACGGTGTAAGGTCAGCTTAATCCGATGATCCGTACATCGTCCCTGAGGGAAATTATAGGTTCTGATTTTTTCAGATCTGTCACCGGTTCCCACCTGGTTTTTACGATTCGTGGCCTCTTCCTTACGCTTCTTTTCCAATTCCATATCATAAAGCCTTGTACGAAGCACTTTTAAGCCCTTATCTTTATTCTTCAGCTGTGATTTCTCGTCCTGGCAGGATATAACAATCCCGGTAGGTATGTGGGTAATACGAACTGCAGAATCGGTTGTATTTACACTCTGCCCGCCATTGCCGGAAGACCTGAAAACATCTATGCGCACATCGTTCATATCTAGTGGAGCATCTACATCTTCAGCCTCTGGCATTATCGCCACTGTTACAGTGGAGGTGTGTATACGCCCACTGGATTCTGTTTCCGGAACCCGCTGAACCCTGTGTACACCACTCTCAAATTTCAGTTTGGAATAAGCACCCGCACCGGTAACCATAAAAATAATTTCCTTAAAACCACCAAGCCCATTCTCATTGGCACTCATCATATCTATCTTCCAACGTTTGCTTTCAGCATATTTAGAATACAGCCTGAACAAATCTGCCGCAAATAATGCTGCTTCATCGCCTCCGGCACCAGCGCGGATTTCAATAATGACATTTTTCTCATCCATGGGGTCTTTAGGCAAAAGTAAAATTTTTAATTCATCTTCAATCGCTACAAGCTTTGATTTGCTATCTGAAAGTTCTTCCTTGGCCAACTCACGCAGCTCTTCATCATTCTCTGTTTCAAGCATCTCCAAACTATCTTCGATGTTCTGCCTGACTTGCTTATATTCATTATATTTATCCACAATAGGGCTTAAATCATTTTGTTCTTTCATAAGCCTTCTGAAACGGTTTTGATCATTAACAACGCCTGGGTCATTTAACTCTTCCAACACCTGCTGGTATCTGATTAAAATATCGTCCAATTTATCAAACATCTTTATTCCTCCATTAACTAAACTTAATTCTTTATCGTTCTAGGTGAACGTGCATAAACAACCCTGTCTAAACCTGCAAGGTCTTTTTTAACGATAACTTCACTAAAGTCATTCTCTCTTAGCATAGCGCTTATCCCCCCGGCTTGATCCCAGCCAATTTCAAAAAACAGGCAGCCGCCCGGTTTTAGAAATGTTTTTGCACCTTTTATTATTCTTTTATAAAAAAGTAAACCATCAGGCGCCCCATCCAATGCTAATGAAGGCTCGTATAACTTAACCTCTGGCATAAGTCGTTCAATACCCGCACTGGGTATATAAGGGGGATTCGAGATGATGATATCATAAAGTCCATCAATATTTTCAAACAAATCACTTTGGACAAATTCTATATCACCCACATGATTGTGTCTGGCATTGGCCTTGGCAATTTGTAAAGCTTCATCGGAAATATCAGCTCCAACCGCCCGCCCGGCTTGCTTCCCTGCCGCAAGGCTGATAATGATGCAGCCAGAGCCGGTACACATATCAAGCACTTTATCGCCTGCTTTCATATATTCTAAAACTGTTTCAACCAAGACTTCCGTATCTTGTCGAGGTATTAAGACAGCTTCATTTACGATGAAATCCAAACCCATAAATTCCTGGTGACCGGTGATATACTGGAGAGGATAACGGCTCCCCCTTTTTTCTATGAGAGAAATATATTGACTGGCTTTCGTCTCATCCGCATATTCAAAAGGATTGACTAAATAATCTATCCGCCGTATCCCAAATACATATTCCATTAAAAGCCATGCATCATTTTTACTGCCTAGTATTTGATGTTCCTGCAAATAGGATGTCCCTGCTTCAAATAGTTCTTTAAGCTTCACTTTCTCCATTTCTCTGAAATTCCTTCCAATCATAAATGGCTTCTAATGACATAATAGCAATTTCCAGCATATCATCCTCCGGCTCTCTCGTCGTCAGCTTCTGCAGCCACATGCCTGGCTTACTGATTATATTGACCAATGCTGAATCACCTCGTCCCGCCCATTGAATCACTTCATAGCTTATACCGGCTATAACCGGCAGCAGAAGTATTCTAATAAGAACTTTAAGAAATACATTATCAACGGTAATAAAGAAAATAAAGATACTGCTAATAACCATGACAATCAATAAAAAGCTGGTTCCACAACGTTTATGCAGCCTGGAATACTTTTTAGCATTCTCCACATTTAATTCTTCACCATGTTCAATACAGTTGATGGTTTTATGTTCAGCCCCGTGATACATAAATACCCGCTTGATATCTTCCATTCTTGATATTAAGACAATGTATGTTAAAAACAAACCAATTCTTACAACCCCTTCTAATATGGCCAGAAGAATCCTGGAACTGATAAAGCTCTTAAATATATTCGAAACAAAAAAAGGCAAGACCATAAATAAGCCGACAGCAAAAACAACAGCTATCACCACTGTCAATGCCATGATTGCCTTATTCAATAATTCACTGTACTTTTTCGGCGTCTTTTCCGCGGCTCCTCCAGAGGTGCTTTCCTCTTCATAAAAACTTGCGGAATAGGTCAGCGTACTCATTCCTAATACAAATGAATCTATAAATGCAAATACACCCCTAATAATAGGCACATTCCTCAAGCCTAGTTTAGATACCATGCCTCTATACTCATCTTTCTTAACCTCTATTTCATGATTGGGTTTTCTAACGGCGATTGCATACTCATTCCCATAGCGCATCATAACGCCTTCTATGACAGCCTGACCGCCTACTTTTGCATATCTCACAGACTTCCCAACTCCTTCTCACACAATTTAAAAATAGGTTGAGATTATGAAAACCTCAACCTTGCATCTGACTGATTATTCTTCGTTCATGCCGTATTTACGATTGAACTTATCAATACGTCCACGGGCTGCAGCACTCTTTTGCTGACCTGTATAAAAAGGATGACATTTAGCACAAATTTCAACGTGGATCTCCGGTTTCGTAGAACCTGTTACAAATTCGTTACCGCAGTTACAAGTTACCTTAGCCTCATTATATTTAGGATGGATTCCTTCTCTCATGTTTCTCACCTCTTTATTGATTACTTCGTCCTCACTTGAAAAATTGAGGGCATAAAATATTGATATATAATAATTTATTCATTAAACAGCTCTTGTATTATATCACAGATAAATCTTGGTGGCAAGCCTTTGTGGATTGGAATTTTTCTTTACCATTCCGTTCATGATAATCATCGACAGGCCAACCATCAACGTCATTTTTGTAAGCCCTCTTATACAATGATCCTCAAACATATTGCTGAAGTATATTTTATGGGTTTTTCCGCTATGGGAATACCTCAGGCAGTTCTTCTGCCTGTCGCACCCTTAGTTGAAAAGGAAGCGCTTGCGTACTGGCAGCATTTAGATGAATATTAGAAGGTTGAACTACTTAGCTTTTGCGAATTAAATTGTGATAGAAATAATTGACCATGTTGATGTTGTTGTCTCTTGCGTATGTTTCCAGATGTTCACTCAACTCTATCCAATAGGCTTTGTCGTCCTGTAGATAGATGTCCCTGTAAGTTTTCATGTGTTCGGGGTACTTCTCGGAAATGTAGTCCAATATATCAGTCTTGTAACTACCCATCAAATTAAGGTTTTCCAGCCAATAAACGTCACAGTATTGGTTGGTTGCTTCGACAATAGCTTCAACGCTAGTTACTTTCGGAAAAATTGGCGATATGAAAGTAGCAGTATGTATCCCGCTTTGATGTAGGGTTTCCATTGCGTTTAGCCGCTCATTGATGGTTGCGGCACTATCCATATCTTTACGAAATTCCTCGTCCATCGTATTGATAGAGAACGCCACAGTTACATTTGATAGCTGTTGGAGCAACTCTATATCTCTTACAACTAAATCAGATTTTGTGGATATAGTGACTTCAGCATCGACACCAACAAATTGTTCAAGTATCTGCCGCGTCTTTCTATAGTCAAACTCAAAAGGATTATAGCCGTCGGTTACGGAACCAAGAAAAATACTTTTGCCAGCATATTGCTGGGGGTTTTTTATTGGCGGAAACTCTTTTATATCGATAAATTCACCCCAAGGCTCGTCATGCCCACTAAACCGTTTCATAAAACAAGCGTAGCAGTACCGGCATTTATGCGGGCAACCCAGATATGGATTTACTGCATAATCGGAGCCCGGGAGCTTGGATCTCGTCATTATGGAATTTGTTTTGATCGTCTGCACTTTCATATTTACAACAATAATCCTCCGTGATACTTACACTCATAAACTTTGTTAACGCCAAAAAATATTTCTTCGTTCCCTTCAAACCATTCAAATGAACCATCAACTTGATTGTGATATGTAAACAGGCCGTTGGTATAATGCAGTGGTCCCCGGTAAGGATATTTTTCATTCCCAACAAGTAGTGCCTCTTTCAAAAAGTCAGAAGAAAACCCTTCGCCCACTAACCTACCAATATAGTTCATTGACCAAATTGGCACTTTGACCTCATATACAACTTCTTCCCCTGAGAACACATCAGCACCAAAGAAACTATCAAGATAGGCAAGTGGAGCTTTTTCAAAATAATAGTCATGCGAAGCCAAACGGCAAGGCTCTCTTTCTTGCCCCTTTGCGGCGTAGGTACTTCTTTTCGCCAACAAAAGGAATGAAATAATTTGCTCATGCGGTGTTTTGGTTGCTTTCAGCTTGACGGAATAATCGTTGCACTGTGAATCATCAAGCAACGCATCCACCGTTATACCGAAAAAGCGGCTCAATGGTAACAGCTTGTCAATTTCGGGATATGCCTTTCCAGTTTCCCACTTAGCTACCGTTTGGCGAGATACCGAGAGCTGCTCTGCTATCTTCTCTTGAGAGAGGTTTTTATTCGTCCTCAACTGATATAATTTATCGTGAAATTTCATTGTAATTCATCCTTTTTTATAGCTTTTAAAATATGATAACATACATTTTTTCGTGACACAAGTAACTCCCTTAATCAAGTTTTGCAACCATTGGTTGCGGTACAGTATTTATGACTTTCTACTAAATATAGTTATCTGATTACTTTTTTCAAACCCCCTACTCTCTATTTGCTGTTATTTTCTGATCAATACAAAGAACTATCCAGCCTGCCCACGTCCTGACGATTTTTGCATCTTTAGAAATTACATGTACCATACTAATTAGTTTACGCTTGTTAAAGTCAACCGTTTCTGATAAAATACAGTTATTACAATTCATAAAGTTTTGTGTAGAAGCAGGTGATAACATTGTCATTAGAGGATTTGTGGCCTCAATATGAAGAGTATACCTACCTTAACAGGGATTGTCTTCCTTCTGGACTTTTAGAAAAAGGTATACAGATCGAATATAAAGCCGGGAGCACCATCATTTCTGCCGGTGATTACCCTGAATATGGCTATTTTATCAAAAGTGGTACTGTTCAGGGAGTCAGGCAATATGCTGACGGTAATAACTATTACTATTTCACACTCAATGAAAAGGACGGTTCTGTGGGGCTTTTGGAACTATTCTCACGGGATACGGAATCAATCGCAACCATTATTGCAAAGACCGATGTCGTTGCAACCCGTATTCCTTCAGATGAAATCTATAAATATATCATGAATGATGTGGAGCTTTTGCGCAGATGTTTACACACCACCGCTTCAAGCTTCTATTTAAGATCAGGAAATGACGGTCTTCTGTACTACAAACGCGGTCTCGACCGGGTCAAATACTTTTTAATTCAATATTATGAAAATAATAATACTCAAAACAGTACTATCATTTTAAAATCCGACTTTCAGTCAATTGCACATTCCATCGGTATCAGTTCACGCACAGTGGGAAGAAGCATGAAAGTATTAAAGGAAGAAGGATTTGTTAATTTCCATAAGAAGAAATTTTCGATGACTTATGAGCAATATAAACAATTACTGGCAGAGTCTCAGATATAAGCCAAAACCCTGCCAGTTTTTTATTATTGACGTTTTTAAACTCTCTGAATGAAAATATAAATAATCCAATCAAAGTGGCACAATAGGGAATGGTCGTAACTAAATCAGCGGGCCAGCCTAATACGGATACTGTATTTGCAAAAGCGTCTGCTGTTCCAAATAGTAATGACGTAACCGCCGTTCCAAGCGCGGTTGTCCTCCCCATCGCTTCAGCAGCAATGGCAATCCAGCCCCGGCCGCTGACCATATCTCTAGAAAACCATGAAACATAACCCATGGACATGAATGCACCGCCAAAACCTGCAAGTGCACCACTGATAATTACCGCCATCGCCTTCGTTTTTATTACATTAATCCCAACGGATTCCGCCGCTTCCTGCTTTTCTCCTACTGCCCTCATCCGCAATCCTAGAGGCGTTCGCTTAATCATATAGTAAACAAAAAACACAGAAAGAACCGACAAATAGGTCAAAAGATTATGGCCCGAGATAATCTTTCCCAGCACAGGAATATCCTGTATAAGAGGAATATTTATCTGTGGCAGAACCTTACTGGTAAGAGATATACTTGTCCCTTTATCCTGAGCCACAAGATATAAAAAGAATACCGTTCCTCCTGATGCCAGGCTATTGATGGCAATTCCACCTAAAATAACATTTGTTCTATAATACAATGTAAAAAAGGCTAATATCCCGGCAGCCAGCATACCTGCACCAACAGCTGCAATCAATCCAACCCAGGCACTGGCCGACAGATAACTGACATACATCCCCACGAAAGCAGCAATCAGCATAATTCCTTCCAGGGCAATGTTAGGCGTACCGGATAAATTAGCTACTACCGCTCCCATGGAAGCAAACAAAATAGGTGTTGTTACACGCAGGATTGAATAGAAAAAATCAGTCGTAAAAATCATATCAAACAGCGCACCCATTACTTCGCCTCCTTTTCAACCCATTTCTGCTTATACTTGTGTAAAAAGCGCTCTGCAGAAATCAGGAGGATAATAACACATTGTAATATTGAAATCATCTCCGTAGGTATATCGGAGAAACGGTTGACAAGGTCTGCACCTATACGTAAATATGCCACAAACAGAGCGGCGCCAACAACACCAATCGGATTATTTCCTGCCAGCGTGGCGATCATCGCACCATCAAAACCATAGCCGGGCAGGGCTGTCCATTCAAAGCGTTTATGCATACCCAAATTTTCCACAACACCCCCCGTACCTGCTAAAATCCCGGCGATAACATGGGCAAGGATAATGACTTTAACAATATTAATACCGGAATATTTTGCAAACTCTATATTGATCCCCGTCATGCGCAGTTCATATCCCCATTTGCTTTTATACAAGAAAATATAAACTGCGACAACTGCACCAATCACTATCAACAAACCGGTATGGACTTTCGTTCCCGGAATTAATTTGGAAAGCAGCGCTGTTTCAGCAAATTTAAGGGAAACCAACGAGCTAACATTAGCATCACGCATCACATTATTAAGTATGTAACAACCTACGCCAAGCAAGATATTATTTAACATCAATGACGTTACCAATTCACTTGCCCCAAACTTTGCTTTTAATACACCTGGAATAAACATTACAGCAATACCGGTTATAGCGCCTACAATAATCGCAGCAAAAGGGTGAATGAATGCCGGAAGCGGTGCCCAGATTGCTATCAAAGAACCTACGGCTCCGCTTAAAAAGAATATCCCTTCCGCTCCTAGGTTAAATAAAGAGGTTTGAAACAAAACAGCCATTGCAAGTCCTGAGAAAATCAGAGGAATAGTCACTTCCACAATATTTCCAAGATATCTGCCACTTGTAAAAGGACCCACAATAAATGTTTTGATGGATTCCATCGGCGTTTCGCTGACCAGCAGAATAATAGCAAAGGCTACCAGTGTGGCAATCACCATCGACACCCCGGTCCGTAAGATCTGAAAGCTTCTTTCTCTGCTCACCTATATTACCCCCTTTATCATCTCATCATCATGACGCTCAATACCGAGCATGTAAAGACCAAGCTGTTCCTCACTGACAGAAGAAATATCGGGATAATATGCAACAATCTCACCCTCATAAATAACAATAATAGCATCTGAAAGCTTCATGATCTCGTTTAAATCAGCAGAAACCAAAAGAATCGCACAACCCTCATCACGCATTTTCAATAGCTGCTTGTGGATAATATGAGCAGCACCTAAATCAACACCTCTTGTCGGCTGTTCCGCAATTAAAACCTTTGGAGAGGCATTACATTCCCTCGCAACAACAACCTTCTGCATATTACCTCCTGAGAGCATTCCCGTTTTATGTGACTTGCCTGAGCATTTGATTTCATAACTTTTAATCTGCTCATCGGCAAAGCGATTACATTTTTTACGGCGAAGCATTCCCCGGCCGCAAAAATTCTTTTTATTATACTCATTGGATATGATATTTTCCGTAATCGTTCCGTCTTTTGCAATCCCCTGCCTGATCCGGTCCTCGGGAATGTATCCGAAACCGGTGTCACGCAGCTGCTTCATACTCAATTTTTGAATATCCCGGCCATTGATTTCGATGTTTCCCGACTGCAGCTTCCTGCCTTTTGTCATCAATTCTATCAACTCTGCCTGACCATTCCCCTGAATACCTGCCACGCCTAATATCATCCCACCGTGAACTGAAAAACTTACATTTTTTAGTATCGAAACGCTTTCTTTATCATGGTAATCAATATGGCTGACCCGGATACGCGCCTCCTTTAGATCTGTCTCCTTTTTTTCAAGATCCGTATTTAATTCAAATCCAACAATTTTCCTTGATATCTCCTGCTCTGTTTTATCTGCCGTTTCCCAGGTGCCTTCACATATACCGCCCCGCATAACAGTTACACGATCCGAAATTCTTTTAACCTCTCTAATCTTATGAGAAATAAATATAATCGTATGCCCCTGCTCCTTTAAATGAATCAGCTCTTTAAACAGCTGCTCCGTCTCCTGGGGGGCGAGTACGGCTGTGGGCTCATCAAGTATCAATATTTTGGCACCACGGGCAAGTGCCTTTAAAATCTCCACCTTCTGCTTAATACCTACCGGCAGTATTCCTGTCACAGCATTTGGATCAATTTCAAAATTATATTTTTCTCCCAGTTCTTTTGTATATGCCGCCGCCTGTGATTCATTAATAGCAAGCCCTAATTTAGGTTCCATACCAAGAATAATATTCTGAGCAACCGTAAATGATTCCACCAGCATAAAATGCTGATGTACCATACCTATGCCATGGCGAATAGCCTCCTTTGAAGTAGATAGCTGAATTTCTTTTTCATTTAAAAAAATTTGACCTGAACTTGGCTTTTCCATGCCAAATAATATCTGCATCAACGTTGTCTTTCCTGCACCGTTTTCACCCACCAGGGCATGAATTTCCCCTTCTTTTAATGAGAAATTAACGTTTTTATTGGCGACAATACCATTATTATAGATTTTAGTAATGTTTTCCATTCTTAAAATGTAATTATGCATAACATTAATCCTTTTTCTATTTTGCTGAAACAGAACCTTGTCCTTGTTTATGGGCGTACGGATTCCCTAATTTCAGCGATTTTCTCCGTTGTCATACCCTGAGTCTCAATAATTGTAATTTCCCCTGATTTGATTTTTGCTTCCACCTCATCAACATAAGCTCTTTGCTCATCACTTAAAAGTTTCTCATAATATTGATTCTTAGCAAGACCGACAGCATCGCCGGCAAGGCCAAAGAATTCCCTGCTGCCATAATTAACATCATCATTCATGGCTCTGGATACGGCATCTACAGCCATATTGGAAATCATTTTCATAGCAGATGTGATAATAGCCTCGGCCATCTCCGGAGAACTTTCTTCTAGCGCCAGTGCCTGATCTGAATCAACACCAATAATGTACTTTCCTTGCTCTTTTGCAGCATCAATAACACCAAGGCCGGACTGTCCTGCGGCTGCATAAACAACTGAAATTCCTGAATTAAACATTAACAATCCATTTTCTTTTCCGGCCGCCGTATCTGAAAAGCTTCCGACATAAGAGGAACTAACTTTTATATCCGGATTAACATACTGCGCACCGTTAATATAGCCAATCAGGAATTCATTAATACCAGGAATATCCATACCTCCGACAAACCCAATGGCATCTTCATTAAGCTCTTTGGCCTTTAGTGCAGCAACAACACCCGCCAGATAAGACATTTCATTAGCACGGGTACTCATGACATAAACATTATCAGGCAAATCCTCCAATTGTGTATCAACATTGATAAACAACTGATCAGGATATTCTTCGGCAACTTCCAAAAGCGCATCGTCATTATTACTGGAAATTGTCAGAATCAAATCATAATCCTGCTCACAAAGGTCTACCAAAGTGGGATAATACTTCGTAGAATCTCTGCCGACCTCAATATAGTCAACTTTAACTCCCAGTTCTTCCTTCAAAATATCAATTGATGCAAAAGCCGCATCAAAAAATGATTTGTCCCCCAAATCGCCTGGAATCATCCAACATACGGAATAATCAACGGATTTTTCACTGTTATCACCTGCTGTTTCCTCAGTTGTTTCCTCTGCCTGCTTCGTTTCCTCTGAAACATTGGTTGTCTTTGTTGTTTCTGAGTTGTTATTTGAGTTACACCCCATCAGAATTCCTGCCACCATTATAATGGTAAGCATCAAAGCAATTAGTTTTTTCATAGTAACCTCCTTATTTAATATAGTTTAATTTTACTATAGAAACTATGTCAGACAACAACAATATCTGATACCCCATTGTGCCTGACTAGATTTTCTAACTCCTCCATAAGACTATCATCGGGTGTCTGTGCATTGGAAAGCTCTCCCACTACACCCCAGGTACGAAACTTTATCAATTTATACCGCACTCCTGGCCAGCCAGAAATGATTTTGCTTGCCACATCTACATTTCTGTGATTATCTAGCAAACCAGGCACAATAACTGTACGGATCTCAAACAATTTATGAATGGTCAACAGGTAATGTAAATTGTCTAAGACAACTTTGCAGCTTTGACTTGTTAACATCCGGTGCTCCTGATCATCAACTGATTTTATATCCAACATGACTTTATCCGTAACTTCGATAAGATGAGGTCTCTGCCTCAAATCAATCTGCCCATTGCTATCCACAAAAGTTGTTTTTCCCAGATAATGTATTTTATCAAATAATTCTGCTATAAAGCGGTGATGCAAAGTACATTCCCCGCCGGATGTTGTAATACCTTGTATAAACGGCAGAGAAGCTGTGATGTCAGCGATGATTTCATCAGTGGTCATATACCGGATCTTCGGACTGCTATTATAGGTACAAGTTTTAATACAAGTGTCACAGCCGCAGCAAAGCTGGTGTTTCCATATGACTTTTGCATCACATCGCTCCAAGGCTTTTACCGGGCAGGCATCTACACAGCGTCCACAGTGTCTGCAAAGGTTGATGGTCTCGGGATTATGGCAGTATTTACAATGGAATCCACAGCCTTGAAAAAATATCGCACTCCTATTGCCAGGCCCATCAACACAGCTGAAGGGTATGATTTTTATGACCGGAGCTTTAAGCATTGTTAAATCCCCCTGACTTTTCTCCCTAAAATCTTAAGGCCTTTCTTTGCGCCGCTTCCCAGCACTGTTGAATTGTCTAAAACAGCCTGGCCATTTTCAAGCTTTTCGATATCCGAAAGCTTAACCAGATATCCTGTCACCCGGATAACATCGGAATCTGAAGAATAAAAGGAAATGTAGCGCATATTCATTTTAAAGGCTCCTTTGATAATGTCCAGTATCGATTGTGGATTCTTTTTAGCAGTCGCATCAAAGGGATATAATTCACCGATGCCGGTGGCAAAATGCTTTTGTAAACGTGCAGTTACCGCAAGATGTAGCGGCAGTTCCGGTTCTTCACCAACAGGAATCCTCGTTGCCGGCGTTAGTCCTACATCCTCAGCAATACCCACCTGCCCATGAAGATAAAATCTGCCGTGCCTAGGCTTATATTCCGTAACGATTTCATATATTTTATCAACAATAACCTCTGCAAATTGATTCGCAGTTTCAGATGTTCCAAAACGTTCTTCCGGCTTATGCGCACCTAAAACAGTATTAACGCATTCGGCAAGTCCAACAAGTCCAACCATACCGACAAACTTATCTTTTTCAATTAAGCCTTCATCATTCAAAAAGGAATTTTCAAAGAAATGGCATTCATCCACCATGAACTGTATCCGTTTATCCATCTGTTCGCATTGAGCTTTAACTGCGCGGGGTAGTAAGTCTTCCACCAACGATTCCTTCGTCCCTGCCAGCTTACCCAATTCCATTAAATTTAATCTTCCAAGGGTATAACCACCGCCACCAATAGGAAGGACATTATAACAGCTTGCCACCGCATAGCGGCTTCCCCAGTCCTTTGTATACATAGCGTCATTTACAAAGCTGGGCTTTGAACAGACTAAGCCTGCTTCTATTGCCTTAAGGGCAAAATCATCCGGCGTATGCTCATTGTATATCAAAGACATATTAGGCACCGGACGCTGCATCTTCGCCGATAAGTCTAATATGATACGGCCAACACGCGTATCATAAGGACCTATATCACAATGTACAAAAGAATCCGATATTGTTCTGTCCACATGCTTTAAAAGCATATCGACAGCTCGATAGGTTTCTTTTTCATCTTTATCATAAGGTGCGAGCAGTCTGTCTAAATGTCCAATATAGACCAGGGTTCCGCCGGCTGCCGGCACATGATGATATAAAATCATAAGATATGATACGGCTTCAAAGATGTCCTTTGGGGGATCCAGCATTAAAAATGAACTTCCCTGTTTCAAAAATTTCTCATAATCCGGTGTCACATATCTGGGTCTGTAGGGTGCCTTCCCTTCGGCCATATCAAAAACTACTTTCCGGTCAACAAAATACTGTGCCTCTTCACTGAGATGAATTGGATCAATCGTATTCTCAGCAGCTTTCGCCATAGCAATAAATCTTTGGTTAAATGTTTGTCCAGATTTTTTCACGATATCTAATATATCCTGCATTAATATCCCTCCTTGCTTTTTTCTTTTATGTATATCATAATAAAATTTACGGTAATATAAAAGGACATCTGTCTACATCCTAGCAGAAATTCTTTTTATATAAAAGTCATTGACATTGGCTTGGAAAGCGCATATACTAATACCATAACAATCAAACAATTATTTAATTGTTTGATTGATTAATCTTACCACACAATAATGCTGAAAGGAGCAATTATAATGAAAAAAACGATTAAACTTCAAGATTTAGATTGTGCCAACTGTGCCGCAAAGATTGAAAATGCTATTTCCAAACTAGACGGTGTCACTAATGTTAAGGTGAATTTCATGAGCCAAAAGATGATTCTGGAAGCACAGGACGATCAATTTGACGCTATCATAGCTCAAGCTAAGAAAGTAGCCAAAAAAATTGAACCCGGCATGATCATCATAGTATAAAATTTTGCATTGTAGACTGGCCCACAAAGAGGAAGGCTCCTTGCTGAGGTCAGATTACAGTAGAAAGGAGAATTACCATCATGTCAAAAAAAGAAAAGAAACTCTTATGGCGTATCCTCGTTACGGGAGTCATCTTTGGTATTTCATACCCACTTCACCTTACAGATATTTTACCGGATATCCTTGAACTCATTATTTTCCTGACCGCATTTATCATTATCGGCATAGATATCCTTTGGAAAGCAGCACGTAATATTACCCACGGCCAGGTTTTTGATGAAAACTTCCTGATGACCATCGCCACCATCGGTGCCTTTTGCCTTGGTGATTATCCAGAAGGCGTAGTCGTTATGCTGTTTTATCAGGTGGGTGAACTATTCCAGTCATACGCCGTCTCCAAGTCCCGCCGTTCGATAGCGGATCTGATGGATATTCGTCCTGACTATGCTAATGTCATGCGGGACGGTTCCCTTATACAGGTTGACCCGGAAGAGGTGCAGGTTGATGATATCATCATTGTAAAGCCCGGAGAGCGCATTCCTCTGGACGGTATTGTCGAGGAAGGCTTTTCATCTCTTGATACTGCAGCATTGACCGGCGAATCTGCTCCCAGAGAGGTTGGCGCCGGAGAAAATGTCATCAGCGGCTGTATTAACCAGGCCGGTAAGCTTACTATCCGGGTAAATAAAGCGTTTGGTCAATCCACCGTAGCCAAGATTCTGGAATTGGTGGAAAATGCTTCTGATAAAAAGAGTAAGAGTGAGAATTTTATTACCCGTTTTGCAAGATATTACACGCCCCTGGTCGTTATTGCAGCGGCTCTCCTAGCTGTATTGCCGCCCCTAATCACCGGAGGGTCATTTAACGTATGGATTGAACGCGCTTTGACTTTCCTTGTTATTTCCTGCCCCTGTGCCCTTGTCATTTCTGTCCCTTTAAGCTTCTTTGGAGGCATCGGCGGGGCATCAAAATCGGGTGTTTTAGTCAAGGGAAGCAACTATCTTGAGGCACTGGCAGGCACTGAGATTGTCGTGTTTGATAAAACCGGCACTTTAACAAAAGGTAATTTTGTTGTAAGTGAAATACATTCAAATAAAATGAGTGGGCAAGAACTTATCAGGCTGGCCGCATATGCAGAAGATTATTCCAGCCATCCCATTGCCATGAGTATTAAAAAGGCTTATGGCGAAGACATTGATACTTCACAAATCAAGGATATTACGGAAATCGCAGGACACGGCGTAAAAGCTGTCATAGCCGGCATTGCTCTAGATGGTACTATAAATGACAGGGAGGTACTGGCAGGCAACACCAGATTGATGGCTTCTAACCATATCTCCTATGATGATACCGCATCAGCCGGAACTGTGATCCACTTGGCTGTAGATGGTGAGTATGCGGGATATATTCTTATTGAAGATGAAATCAAACAGGATTCGAGGCAGGCAATTCTAGACCTGAAAGCTGCAGGTATCAAACAAACAGTGATGCTGACCGGTGACAGCGATGCTGTCGGTCAGAAAGTCGCCGCAGCCATAGGCCTGGATAAAGCTTACACGCAGCTTCTGCCCGCCGATAAAGTGGAGCAGTTAGAAAAACTCATCGGTTCAAAAAGCCAAAAGGGAATGTTAGCTTTTGTCGGTGATGGAATCAATGATGCCCCCGTACTTGCCCGGGCGGATATCGGTATCGCCATGGGCGGCCTTGGCTCCGATGCCGCTATAGAAGCCGCCGATGTGGTCATAATGACCGACGAGCCTTCTAAAATTGCCACTATCATGAAAATATCCAAAAAGACCTTACGTATCGTATGGCAGAATATCATCTTCGCTTTAGGTGTCAAAGGAATCGTGCTGGTTCTTGGCGCTCTCGGATTTGCCACCATGTGGGCCGCCGTATTTGCTGATGTGGGTGTCTCGGTTCTCGCTATAATAAATGCAATGCGGGCTTTAAATGTTAAAAAATTCAATGAATCTGAAGATACCGGAAACGAAAGCATAGTTTCGTCCAAACAAATTGCATAATCATGGAAAAATGTGTTATCCATAGAAATATGACGTGGATAACACATTTTTTCTTATTCATGGGCATGTTCTGTAATTCCTTTGTTTGGGCAACTCATATGAAAATAATCATCTATCATCTGATGAATCAGCTGCGCCATCTGAGTATCAGCTAATGTATAATATACTTCTTTTCCGGAGCGTCTGCTTTTAATCAAGCCGTGCAGCTTCAAAGATTTAAGATGGTGAGATATGGCAGCATTGCTCATGCCTACAGCCGCCGCAATATTAATACCGCACTCTTCACAATGACAAAGCAGCCACAAAATACGAAGACGAGAGCCGTCACAGAGCTGCTGGAATATCGCCGATGCCTCCAAAAAGTACTCTGTATCAGGCATTTGCGCCCGTACACGCTCAAGATCCGGTCCGTGGTGATGAGGCAGTTCATGTTTCGCCATAAAGACTTTCCCCTTTCAAACAAATGTTTAAATGATGTTTATATTATACTTTATTGATAAGTACTTGTAAACTCATTCTCTTCCTCACCGCTGCCTTTACCTTATGCCTTTCTTTTACCAGTTAAATACTTTTTTACTTTCTTCCCTCTTCACATCATTTCCATAGTTTTTTGCTTTAACTGGTATTTTGCCAACCTCAGTTCCCAGGATTAAAATCCAGTCTTCTCTTTCACCAACGGAAGGTGATATTATTTCCAATTGCTCTATTTTTCTAATTATTGGTTATTGACAAAAGAATGATAATGATGTATCATAATTTTATGACCCAAATAATTATTTAAGTCATATGTTTATAAGAAGGAGGGATAAATGATGGCAAGAAGTTTTTCTGAAGCAGAAAAGGATAACATACGGGAAAAGTTGCTTATAGAATGTGAAAAAAGCTGGACGATTTACGGCTACAAAAAGACGAACATTGACGAGCTTTGCACTAAGGCAGGAATATCCAAAGGAGCTTTTTATCTGTTTTTTGATTCAAAGGAATTGTTATTTTGCAACGTGCTGGATAATATTCAAGACCGGCTAAAAATGTTAATTGAGGAAACGCTTTCTAAAGCGCCGACTAAAGAGGATATTTGTAATATGTTAAAACAAATATATCTTGAATACGACAAAACAAATATTCTTACGCAACGTAACAGCCCCGAATTTACTGTTTTCTTAAACAAGGCTCCCGAAGAATGGAAAGAAAGAAGTCAAATAATCAATGATGATTTTGTCTTGGAAACCGTTTTTAACTCCAATCTTAAATTGAAGTTAGACAGGAAAAAAGCAATGGGAATATTCAATGCGCTCCTTTCAATCGTAACAACTAAAGAAACGATTGGATATGACCATTTTGAAGTGTTCTGTACATTGCTTGACAACATTATTGATAAGATTTATGAGTAATCGGGAGGATAATAATGGACGGTGATACGGCTATAAAGATTGAAAATCTTTCTAAATCGTTTGAAGATATTTTAGTTATCAAAGACAGTAATATGAATGTGACAAAAGGTTCTGTTTACGGCTTTTTGGGTGCGAATGGTTCGGGAAAAACAACGATATTCAAAATTATCACTGGACTGCTCTCTCCAACAGGAGGCATGGTTGAAGTTTTAGGCATGGATGTGAAAAAAGACAGCGAGCGAATATTAGGGGGAATAGGAAGTTTAATTGAGGCTCCCACTTTTTATGAACATCTATCGGTTGGATTGAGCGAGGTTGGCAAAAAGCCTGTTGGGAAATTCTCGCTTGGCATGAGGCAACGGTTAGGTATTGCTAGGGCGCTTGTTCACAAGCCGCAAATTAAAGAGCAATATCACGAAAGTTTGGAAAACTATTTTTTCAATATAATGAGCGGGGTAAATACTTCATGTTAAAACTTATAGGTTTAGAACTTAAAAGGAATAACATTCGCACTTATGTAATGGCAAGTTTCATTGCTTGTATTATACTACTTGCGTTTATATATTTTGTGGCCTATGTAGCACAAGTCGAGAGTGGTGTGCATGAGGTTCAATTCCAAAACTACAAGAATATTTTTCGCTTTACTGGAACAATCAGCCTAATTATTTTTAGTATTATGTCTGCTGTCATGTATTCCCGCTTAATAATAAACGAGTATACAGGAAAAAGGGCGGCGTTACTCTTTTCATATCCTGTAAACCGAAAAAAAATACTATCCGTAAAATTGCTTTTGGTTTTTATATTTGTTTCCGTGTCAATGTTAGTCTGCACCCTGATACCTTATATAATTTTTAACGTTACGGAAACAATATCGCCTATTGTTGTGCAGGATACTATGTCGAAAGAATTAGTTATGACTATGCTCCAAACGCTGGTCGTTGCCATATTAGCCGTTGGCGGCATTGGAATTGTATCTATGAGGATTGGTTTTATCAAAAAATCTATCCCGGCAACATTGATAACAGCTTTTGTACTGAGTGCGATTTATGGTAATGCCGCTATAAATACAAGTAGTATTCCGGCAAATTTATTCGTGGGCGGTATTGGCGTTATCGCCACTATATTTGTTATGATAGAACTTTCAAATAAAGTAAACAAAATGGAGGTGGAGTAATGGCATTTACAACAACAGCCGTTTTTATCGGTATTGTTATTGCTATCATATTGTTTATAACAGGTATAATTGTATTGCTTGCTATGAGAAAAAAACCGCAAAAAAGAAAATGGGGCTGGCTGATTATTATACTTGGCATATGCGCCCTTATAAGTGCCTTTGTTAATGCAAACGGCGTATTTTATTAAAAATGGAGGATATATAATATGAAATCTTATAACGAACACCTTAAAGGATTATCTCAAGAAATATCAAATGGGAATGTACAAAAATCATGGTATATACCAATAACAATGAGTATTGGAAAATTGTATTAACGATCCTTAAGGTGCTTGTTTCAAAATAATATTGTATACATTGAAATAGTCAGGATATGGAGAAACCAACCCCATACCGGTTAACATAAATAATATTGAATTGCTATTTGTATATTCTGCGGGACTAACTATAAATAAAACCAACGGAACAATGCCTAAAATTATAGGTAAAAGGCTCATAAGTACAAACCGTTTTTTTGTCAGCGGATATGTTGAAAAAGCAAATACTGAAAAGCTTTTTAATATTATTCCAATTTCAACTACAGACTTTTTAGGATATACTGCGGCATGAAGAAGTTCATGTACCAATAATCCCGCAAATGATATTACAAATCCGATAATCATAAAAAGTGGATTTATAACAATTATGCCGTCATTAAAATATATTTTAAGGAACATACTCAAAAAGCATATTAAAAAAGCTGGTATAGCAAACGGAAAAGCTCTCAACATCATTTCCGACATACTTCCGGGATCATTAAACTTTACAGCATTTTCAGGCAAATCACCTTGCGGAAATTCATCCTCACTTTTAATAAAGCCTTTCCAAATAATCTTTGGCATATATTCCTCCGTTCTCACGTCGTTGCTTACAGCGACGTATCTAACAATTTTACTGTATCCTACACTGTCACTAATGCCGATAATTAAGCAATAAGGCGGTATTGAGACGTATTCAGCTTAATGCTTATTTTGAACAATCCGAATTACATACCTAAAAAGCAAAATCGTATTATGTCAACAACTCCGTGTGCAATCATTGCCGAAGTCAAATCACGTTTCCTTTGTAAAATCGCAAAAGGAAGCCCAAATAGCAGAGACAACAGTAGAACATTGATAATTCCAGAAATCAGGCCATAGTTAATGAATGTGTCTGGTGTGTGTATCATGACATGTGGCACAATCATCATAAAGTAGCAGGCAAATTGCTTGCCCTTTGAATCTACCTCACCCCGTAAAAGATGAATACAGAAAGCATATATAAACATGCGTAAGGCAATTTCTTCATAGATTGCAGGACTTAGAGCATGCAAAAAATAAGAATAATTTATATTGAGTGACAATGGAGTTCCTGAAAGCAATAGGTTTAATATGCCCCATACAATACCAACAACTAAACCTGACACAATGCTCACAGCTATGCCTTTGCTTGTTTTTATCTTAAAGATTTCTATTGCCTTATTTTCATATTTCTTGAAAATACTAAAAGAAGCTAATGAGCATAATAGCGTATATATAAATGCTTGTACTGATGAAAGTGATACGCCTTGGTATGCCACAAACATCAGAGCACTGAATACAGACGAGATAATTATTTTATTTTTATCTGGCAGTTTATACTTTATCAGTATAAAAATCGAAAGGATTACTACATATAAGTTGAGAATTATCCACATGCTTTGTGTTTTTGTGACAGGTGTATCTATTGTAAAATTTAAAATGAATAAAGCTATAAAAACAACAAATATCAACCATGGTTTTAAATTCTTTTTTTTGTTCATTAAATTTTTACCTCATAAATTATAAATTTTAGCCGTAGTCATATGTAATCAAACAACCGCCTGATAATATTTCCTTACTTGTATCATTATACAAAACTTAACTTCTAAAAACAATATAGATTTTTCATCCCTGCCCCTGTTGTTGACCGTTTCAATCGGTCAAGTAGCTAGAAAGTCGAACAGATTTGCAGTAGCTATTACACCTTGATCTACGTAATCTCTGAATTCATCAATTTCCACCCAGAAAATACCCGGATAATTTTTCTGGGAGAGTAATATAGAAAACGAAAAAAATAGCACAAAACTACCGGCTTTCAGACCACTGCGCCAGCAGTTTAGTGCGTTTTATATTTTCCGGATTTAAGGAGGAACAAGCCTATGCAGAATAAAGATTCATTTGAACTTATTAAGACAATTAATTTCAAATTTTATTCTTTCGCAACTGAATATTCAAAACATAATAAACGATAAGGCACTTCATCCTCTTCAATTGAAGGAAATCTACCCATAGGAGGGTTAAAGCAGTTATCAGAGTTGTCATCATTACACATGGATACTTCTCCGATTAATACATCTCCACTTCCCGGCTTAACATCAAAATCATGATACTGATGGGGCCATAATGTAATACTTTCACCAGGTTTTAATTCCACACCTGTGCCTGCCGGTACCTCATAAGTTCTCCCATCCGAATTAACGCGCACAGGCGTATCTGCCAGTTCTCCTTTACCATCATCATTATAAACATGAATAATCAGAATTCCACCTCCGCGGTTAATGATATCTTCTGATTTTGTCCAGTGGAAATGCATCGGAGAGTGTTGTCCTTCCTTCAGCATCAGTAATTTCTCTGCATACACTTTCTTGTATTTAGGATTCTTTTGGTTCCCGTTCCTTAAAGTAACTAATGCAAAGCCCAGCTTATCCCAGTCTCCCTTGCCATAATCCGTAATATCCCAACCTAACATGTTATCACGGATTTCATCAAATTCACTACCTTTATTCTGCCATTCTTCCGGTGTCCAGCTGCAAAACGGCGGTAAATGGAATCTGTTTTCCTTAATTAATTTTTCCATATCACGGATACAGGCATTAATTTTTGATCGTTTCATACGAATCCTCCTTAATCTACTATTTCCCTGCTATCTAAAGTAATTATCCAGGTGTTTTTATAAATTTCTCCCGCCGGCAGGCAAATCAGGTTCTCCTGCTCTTCCAAATCTTCAATAATTCCTTTTCTTGACGGGAGTGATGACCACGGTTCTATACAAATATATGGCGCTTTTGTATTCGGTTTGTGCCAAATTCCTAAATAATCCATGTCCGGAAATGTTACTGTCACACTTTTATCCGACTTATCCGTTTTTAATACCACTTGCTTTCCCATTTCTTTTAAAATAACCGCATCATTATCAAATAATTGGTGTGAAAGCCTCAACCTTCTGTTTTCTAACCCCTCAAAAGGCTCTTCCCCTAAAACAAAGCAGTCCTGCGACATCCGGATTCTTATTGGCTTTTTATTGCCTTCAAATTCAAGATAATAGTCCTCAAATACCGTATCCCCTATAAATGGTACTTGAAATCCCGGATGCCCGCCAATGCCAAAATATATGTTCTTATTATCTATGTTTTCAACCTCATAGGTTATTATTACAGATGTTCCTAAAAGACGGTAACGTATTTTATAAATAAATTGAAAAGGATAACATTGTTTAGTACAGTCATCGGCTTTTAATTCAAATACCAATTCCTCCTTAAGTTTCTTTCCTTCCAATTCCATATCCTTTATAAACCCATGGATACCCATATGAAACAAATTTCCTTTATAAGTATAAGTCTCATCAGTCAACCTTGCTATATAAGGAAAAAGATTTGGCGCACTGTCACTCCAATATTGTTTTTCTCCCTGCCAGAGATACTCCTTGCTCCCTCCTTTATCAAACAGTGATTTTAACTCACCTCCCTCCCCGTGAACCGCAATGCTTATTTTATCATTTTCCAGTGTGAACCTCATCATAAACACCTCTTTCGGCAATATCGTAAACACTTCTTATCCGTAGGTTCTCCGCCTTTCCGGAAAGAACCTTAATCCGCCTTTCTCCTGCCTCCATATCAAAATAATTATCGTTAAGTAATAAATTCTCTTCTTCATTTAAGATCTCCACGCCTTTAGCATAAGCGCATGAGGTAACTGTCAATTCGTCTCCTTCTACAGATACTTTAAGCTGCGGATCTAAATATTGATAGAATTTTGGTATTGAGAAAATCACCGAGCCTTCAGATATGATCCGCCCCTCACTGCTACAGCTAAAATAAACATGATCTTGATGAAGGCGTGCTTCGGGCAATTCGACTTTTTCCAGCCACACACTTGAGAGTGCCGGAATAATTAATTTTTCATTATGCTCAACGCTTAAAATCTCAGACTTATTATTTCGAAGACTCCAACATACAGTTACCTCGGCGTCCTCTATCGTCTCATTTACGACATTTAGATGTATACTTTTTTCCACCTCATAAGGACGGGCATTAGGATTCGGATCCTGTGATAAGAGTCCTTCTTCACAGCATGAGATCATTATCGGTGCAAAAAAACGTTTTTCATAGTAATGCAGTGCTTTCCATCGCCTAAAATAATCAATAGAAGACCAGGAAGCCACCGGCCAGCAATCATTTAACTGCCAGATTACAACGCCCATACATTGACCCCTGTGACGCCTCCAGTGCTCCACGGCATATTTCATCGCTTCAGCCTGCATCATTTGTGAAGCATAAATAAGTGAAGAGAAATCTTTAGGATAAAGAAAGGTCTGCGATACATAATTCATCATTTTTGCATACCCGCCATTGCTTCTTTGGTGCTTTTCCATTACCAGGGAAAATATATTTCTGTCTTCCGGTTTTGTAAATGACTCAATTGTTTTAAGAGCCGGAAGAGATTCAAACCCGAATTCCGAAGCATAACGGAATACATGTTTTCGGTATTCCGGAAACGGCTTATAACCATGCCACACTCCCCAATAATGGGCATCACCCCTGTTTTCATTTCCCGGATCATCGAAATCCCCACCTGACGAAGGACTAGAAGGCCAATAGAAAGCATCCGGATCTTCTTTTTTGATAATTTTAGGAATAATATAACCAAACATCCGGATATAATCTGCCTTGAGCCTCTTTGTTTCCCCAAACCCTTCAAATAAAAAGCTTTCCATTTCGTTGTTTCCGCACCATAGCCCCAGAGAAGCATGATGACGGATTCTCTTTACATTTTCTGTGATTTCTATGTATATATTTTTTTCAAACTCATCCGTCAGAAGATATGTGGCACAGGCAAACATTAAATCCTGCCAAACCAAAAGCCCCAATTCATCGCAAAGGTCATAGAACCAATCATCAGGATAATGACCCCCACCCCAGACGCGAATCGTATTATAATTAGCCATGACACATTGCTCCAGCAATTTTCTGGTAGACTCTTCTGTAATTCTTGGCAACAGGGAGTCCTCCGGTATATAGTCTGCCCCCATTGCAAAAATGGTCAGCCCATTCACTTCATGGGCAAAGCTTTCGCCCCATTGATCCTTTTCCCGGCGCATCCCAATCGTCCGCAGCCCGATTTTCCTCTCCCAAATATCCTCTGTCTTTTCTCCGAGCATGGCCTCAATCCGGATATGGTATAACGGCTGGCCGCCATACCCACGGGGCCACCATAACCTTGGATCATCAATGGTAATCATCTCCGGTGATTGACCATAACATACGGCATTACCCTCCGGATCTGTAATTTTCACGTGATAACTCCATGGCAGCCCTTTTACCGGCTTATGCATATTTACCGTAAATTTAAGTTTTACAACGTCATCTTCATGAATCTGGCGAATCAGCACATCGTTGATCCTTAGATGTTCCACCCCCACCAGTGATACCTTTCTAAAAATACCCATATCCGGCAGCTTTGGAGCCCAATCCCAGCCTGACATACAGCTTGATTTTCGCAGGTAAGGAAAGCCCTCCAAGGTATCTGTATTGCATGGAATGGAGCCATAGCGTTCCACCTGCTCCTTCATATAGCGTACCGGTGAATGAAAATGTACCTGCAGCAAATTATCCTTCTCCTTTAGGACTTCCTTGATCGGAAATTCCCAGACTCTATGCATGTTAAAGGTTTCTCCTATCCTCACATCATTCAGATAAATATCTGCCAGAGTATCCACGCCTTCGCATTGCAGATAAATATTTTCGCATAAATACACTTCTTTTGAAGCATCAAATTTTAAGTGGTAAGTATAATCCTTATCTGATAATGGAAATATATTACTTTCATTATCTCGATAAAAAGGATCTTCAATCTCGCCTTGCCGATATAAATCATTATATACGGAAAATGGTATTCTTGTCATCAGCTTTTTTCCATTAAAATCTAGTTCCCAGCCTTCCCTTAACTGTTGCTTTTCCACTATTTTTGTCTCCTTATTTAATCGCTCAATGTAATTGCCTCTTCCCACAAAAGTTTCGTTCCGTCTTTAATTGTGATGGTAAATTCCCCTGGTTCGACTACGGCTTTCATGGAAGCATCATAAAAGAGAAAAGTTTCTTTATCCAACACAATCTCTATCTGACAACCTTCATAAGCGCACAGCCGCCGTTTTTCAAATGCCTTCAATTCCATAATCCTTGGAACTACATTACCCTGCTTTCTACTGATATAAACCATAGGTATACCCCAGAGCTCTTTGCTGCTTTCATTTTTCATAAAAAAGCTGATATGCAGGGGCATATTCTCTAAGCCTTTTATTGATATCCTCCTTTCCTTTATCTCAAACCCACGATAATCCGGTCTTCCATATCCCAGCCCAGCCCCAAAAGGATACAAGGGTCCATCTTTTGTGTCGCTGTAGTGCATCGCATCGTAAGAAAACCGGTAATTATTTGCACGTTCTCCGGGAGATAGGCTACTATCTTTATATTTTTCCGGCATCTTTACTGAAACACCACCCTATATGTCTTAATTTCATATGGTTTTATGGTGATTTTAAAACTACTATCCGAAAAATCTGTCACTGTATATTCCGTTTCTTCTAAAAGATTACATGCCCAAATATTTTTAATTCCTTTCCCTATTCCAAAAGACAATCTTGTATCAGTTCTGGCATTTTCACATTCATACAGTCTGACGATGATTCCATTACCATCTTCTGCCGCTTTAATTGTTTCTATAATCACATTTTTCTGATCAGCCCACACAAACGAATTTTCAGCTCCTAAAGCTCCTGATATTTCAGCCCGGGTTTTAAAGTTGAGCTTGTATCCTTCCTGTATTGTATCACTTTCACGCAGATTTCCGGCGTGAGGATATAAAGAATAGGTAAAACAATGTTCTTCCTGATCTGTTACCGGATTTGGCTCTATACCAGACTTAATCAATGTAAGTGACATAACGGAGTCTTTTGAAGAATAGCCATACTTGCAATCATTTAAAAGACTTACACCATAATGACCTTCCGACAAATCCATCCACTTATGGCCGCAGGACTCAAATCTCGCCATATCCCAACTGGTATTTTGATGGACCTTCCGCGTCAAATTTCCAAACTGTATATCAAAAGAGGCTTCATCTGTATGAATATCCACAGGAAATTCTACTTTCAAAAGATGCTGATGCTCCTTCCAGTCTACGTAAGTCTCAAAATCAATTCTCCCACTATCTCCATAAAAATATATTTTCTGACGGATAATCGAATTGCTGATTTCTCGTTCTATCTCCAAAACAGTACAGACCGGTCCGGCCTCTATCCATTTCATATCTTTAAGTTCATTGGCTTCCCATCTCTTTTCTGTATAATAGATATCAATATCCCAATTATCATAATATATCGGCTTATCTTCATACATACAGAACAGATTACCTCTTTTCCCTGTCTGCAAGATTTCTCTTTTGTTCTTTTTGTCATATATTGAAGTAAACAGTCCTTGTTTATCCAACTCAATATGATAAAATGGCGTTTCCAGTCTATTTGCCTCTTGGTAAAAAGGACTCGCTGCCCCATTTTCATCTACTCTCTCATAAGTTTTAAATCCTTTAGACGGCAGTTTTGTGAGGTAAACCAAAGCACCGTCCTCTGTTTGCTGGATCGGATAAAGACACCCTTCTTTATCCTTTAAGCTGCCATGAAGATGCTCCGGCAAGGATACAATATCATTCCTAACAAATCCCAGCGTATTATATATAGTGATGCCTTCTCCTTCTGATTTCAAACGGCCAATACAGGTATTAATCAGATGTTCTCCTTCTTCCTTTAACTGTTCATACTCTTTTCTTGTCACTTCATAAACCTCATGGATAGAAGAACCTGGTAAAATATCGTGAAACTGGTTCAATAGAATAACTTTCCACATACGGTCCAGGTCGGCATAAGGATATGCCATTCCTTTATCAGCTGCCAGAACACTGAAAAATTCCAAATCCATCATCATATTCTCACTTTTTCTGTTGGCGCGTTTATTTCTCGCCATAGAAGTATAGGTTCCTCTATGGTACTCAAAATACAACTCTCCTTCCCATATAGGCAGGCGGCGGTTATCCTTTATACGTTCATGCAATTCGGTAAAGTAAGTCTTTGAAAACGCCTGGCGGACTTTAGGAATGCCTTTAATTCCTTTCTCCATCCGAAGAGAAGTTTCCAGCATTTCTCTGGTAGGTCCGCCGCCTCCATCTCCGTATCCATAAGAAATTAAAATATCATTGTTAATATCTTTGTTCTGATATCTCTCCCAGCCCCCCATAATAGCATCGGGGTGAAGCATCCCATTATAGGTGGTAAAAAAGTCGTCTGTCCTCTGTCCTACACCCAAAGTCGTAATCAGGTGAGTAAATACCGCACTTCCATCAATTCCTTTCCAGTTAAATGAATCATAAGGTATCTTGTTTATCTGATTCCATGCTAGCTTTGTGGTCATAAAATAATCAATCCCACATTTTTTCATAATCTGGGGCAAAGCACCGGAATAGCCAAATACATCCGGTAACCATAGTACTTTGCTATCTATTCCAAATTCTTGTTTAAAAAACTTTTTCCCATGCATGAACTGACGTACTAAAGATTCTCCCGAAGTCAGATTCGTATCTGCTTCCAGCCACATTCCTCCTTCCGCTTCCCAACGGCCCTCATTTATTTTTTCTTTAACACGTTCATAGAGTTCTGGATAACGTTCCTTTAAAAAGACGTAAAGCTGCGGCTGGCTGGACATAAATTTATAATTCGGGTACTCATCCATTAATTTTAACACAGTCGCAAAGCTTCTTGCCACTTTCTCTCTCGTCTGTTCTACAGTCCACCACCATGCCACATCAATATGGGTATGCCCTATGCAGGTCGCGATAACATCATCGTATCCCGTCATATCCTCGTACAGTGCCTTTTCTAAATAAGCATCTGCCGCTGCAACACTTTGATAAAAAACTTCAGAATAAGATGTACGCAAATCCAGCCGATTAATGGCATTATTCAATATCGTTTCGATATCCTTGCGAATTTTATCATCTTTATCCATACGGTCAAAAGCCCTCAAGGGTATCATCAGATCATAGTATAATTTCTCTATTTTAAGATCGACCTGCAGCATGTTCATGATCATTTCAAATTCCGAATGCAGAGTCCCCGTATAAGCCTGAATATCAAAACGCATCTTCCGGCCAGGTATGACCTCATTATCTAAACAAACCGTCCTGTGGTTCATATCCAGGCCTTGAACAATTTCTCCATCTAAGAATAATAGAAACTGTGGGTTTTTTCCATCATCCCATTCATCAATCTGAGTCTTAAGCTGAAGTCTGAGGGTTTGGCCTTCCATTTCCTCCGGAACAGTATATTCAGCCCGGAACCAATAGTGGCTGTCGGGTCCATACCATTTTTCCTTACCTGGTTCAAAATCTTTCCAGGGCTCCTTTGTGGCCTCGGCTTCTTGAATATAAAAATACTTTCCCTTTTTATATTGAATATGCTCCAGTGGGAATTTATCCACAACCGTAAGTTTTTTTAATTCCTCACAGATAACATGTATTCTTTTATCAATAAACCACATGGGTTTTACCTCCATATTTGTAGAAAGGGTACTTCCACTATAAATTACAGGAAATACCCTTTCCATAAAATTTCTATTTATTATTTGGCCGCATCAACCTGTGCCTGAGCTTCCGCACGAATCGTCTCCCAACCTGCTGCATCTAGTTCACTCTTAATAGTCTCTATAAATTCTCTTGGTTCTCTGGCCCCCGTCCAAAATTCAGATTTGTATTTTTCATAAACTGCCCGGCAATTTGCCAATTCCGTCTCTACCTTGCTGGTGTCCATATCAAATCCTAACATTACAGAGGCTACAGCATTGCTGTTTAACTCTTTAACTTCATCCCACTGATTGAATTCATCGCTGGCCAATTGTGTTACATTGAAGAAAGTTCCCTGTGTGTAGCCGGCCATATACCAGTCAAAGTTAAGTCTGTCCACCTTCCCGTCACTTGTATATTCAAAGTTTTCACCTTCAACGCCATAATATAACCAGTCACGTACTTTAGAATCTGTATTAACCAGTTCAAGAAGCTGTAATGCTTTTTCCGGATTTTTACAGCCGGAGTAAATAGCATTCAGAGAGCCGCGTACGGTCGTATTCGAGACAACTGTATCTTCATATTTTATTGCTACACAATCATCAATACCATTATTGGGTCCCCATGTAGTTGCGGCGGCACCACTCCAGCCCTGAGCCATAAAAAATGTTCTATATTTAAATGCATCATCTGCTTGAGGCGCATCACCATTAATGATACCCTCCTGATACATCTTATAGATAGTATCCAGCTTTTCCAAAATCCACTCATCTTCCATAGGATTTATGACTGTTTTTGTATCATCATCATATCTGATTCCCAAAGGAAAAAGGCCTGCCCCAAGTTGGTCGTAGTAAATAGTTGCTAAATTTTCAGCCCCAAATTTTGACATATAGTAAGGTGAGCCGCCTTCTCCCTCTTTAATCGTTTGAAGCGCCGTATATAAATCATTATAATTATCGATATTTTCATAATCTACATTATATTTCTCTGCCATCGCCCTGTCCCAGACGAAATAATTCGTGGCTGAACTGTCCTTATAAGTAGGAATCGCATAAATTTTCCCATTTATGGAGGATGACGTCCAGTAGTCTTCAGGTATCATACTATAAAGCTCCGAAACCGTGTCTTTGACCATATCCGTAATATCAAGAAAGGCGCCGGTGCTTACCTCAGCATTATATCTCTCCTGATTTGTAAAAAGAATATCAAAGTATTCGCCTGAATTTACAATAACACTTCGACGGGTATCCCAATCTCCCCATGGTACGATTTCCATTTCTATATTCACACCAATTTTTTCTTCTAAATAGGGATTAATCTGTTCTAACCAGGCACTGTAGTTATCAGGCATTCCATTTCCCACCTGAATCCATTTCAGTGTAACTACATCACTGGAATCACCACTGCTCTGGGTTGTTTGTGCCGGAGTATCAACGTCTGCAGTATTGTTAGCTGTTTCACTTTTGCTACCTCCACAGCCTGTTAAAAAACCAACTCCCAGGGCTGCTGCCATAGCCATTGCCAATAATCTTTTCCTTCTCATCTTTTTCCTCATTTTTTTCTCCTTCTTTCTCATATTTTCATTTATAAAATTAATATTAATGAAAGCTTTTCTATATTTCTGGACGCGCCTATCCTTTTACGGCGCCAACTGTAAGGCCGGTAATAAAATACTTCTGAAAAAATGGATATGTGCATGCAATGGGAATGATAATAATAATTGCCATTGCCATTCTGGCTCCTTCCTTCGGCATACTATTTATATACTGTTGTAAAGTCACTCCCAATGCCGGATTCTTGGTCATCATTTCGATATTTCTCTGGATATGATCCAAAAGTGCCTGCAAAGAGAACAAGTCCGTGTTCGTAATATACAAAGACGATTGGAACCAATCATTCCAATAGCCGAAGGTTAGAAACAATGCTATTGTAGCAATCATTGGTTTCGCCAATGGCAATGCAATTTGCCCAAAAATGGTGAAATGGCCGGCACCGTCTATCTGTGCTGATTCAACCACAGAATCCGGGATATTCGTTTTAAAGAAGGTTTTACAAATCACCACATTAAATGAGGATACACAAAGCGGAAGAATCAGTGCCCATATTGTATCTTTCAACGGCAGAAACTGTGTATTCACCACATAAGAGGAAATCATACCGCCATTAAATATCATCGGAATAAAAACAATCATCGTAAAAAAGCCATTAAGTTTAAAATCCTTTCGTGAAAGCGCATAGCCCATCGTAGAAGTAAGCAAAACTCCCAGTATGGTTCCCACCACAGTCACTAATATAGTAATTCCCAGAGACTGTAAAATGGTTTTTCCTTCTCCCATCAAAAACCGATAAGCGTCCAATGAAAAGTCTTCCGGCCAGAACTGATAGCCATTCATCTTTATTGACGCCTCGGAAGAAATTGAGATAATGAATATAAAAACTACCGGAATGATACATACTAATGCAAAAATGATAAATATAACACTAAAAATAGTATTGGTTTTTGGAGAAACCCGATTAAGTTTAGAAGCCTTTGTCATTATCCTATCCCCCTAAATAATTGCACTGTCTGCATCAATCTTTCTGACGATGGCATTGGCTATCAGAATCGTAATGCAGCAGGCTACAGACTGAAAGAATGTGACAGCTGAGGTCATACCTATCGGTGTAGAAGATTTTAATGCATTAAATACATAAGTATCTATCGTTGCCACAGAATTGAAGATAGAGCCTTTCGCATCTTGTGACAGTTGGTAAAACAATCCAAAGTCGGAATAAAAAATCTTTCCTACATTTAATATAAACATCATAATAATGACATTCTTAAGACATGGCAATGTTATGTACCTGGTCTGTTGTTTTTTATTAGCCCCATCAATAACTGCCGCTTCGTATAAGGTCTGATCAATACTAGTAATACTGGACAAATAAATAACCATATTATATCCTGTGGATTTCCAAAGGTACATAAACACCAGGATAAAGGGCCATACAGCCACATTCATATACCATTGAACCGGTGTCTGTCCGGTATCCCGAAGGATATTGTTAATCAGTCCTTTATCTACATTTAAAAATGCATCCACAAAATATGCAGCTACAACCCAGGACATAAAGTACGGAAAGAACATCAAGGTCTGAAATACTCTTGACTTTCTTTTACTATAAAGGAGATTTATCATAATGGCCAACCCCACGGCCAATATTGTGCCTGCAACAATAAATATTAGATTGTAGACAATGGTATTTCGCAAAATAACAAACAAGTCATTAGATTTTATTAGAAATTCAAAATTTTTAAATCCAATCCAGTCGCTGTTAAACACATTATAGATAAAGCTTTTTCCTCCTGTAACCTTATAATCCTTGAATGCAATAATTAACCCAAACATCGGCAGAAAGCAAAATAGTATATACCAGACGGTAGTAGGCAAAATCAGTATTGTCAGCTGCGAATCAGATTTTGTCCATTTATTCCCTTTCTTTCTTCTTTGAACTATGGTTTTCCTTCCCATTCCTATTCTCCCCTCATCGTAAATACTATTTATTCAATTTTTTTACGGAATCTCTAAAAACATTTTTACCTGCCACCCGATACACTTCACCTGCTTTTTTCTTTGGATCCTTAATGTGGCTTATCATACGTTTTGCCGCTACCTTTCCTATTTCCTCCATATTAACCGCTACCGTAGTCAGTTTAGGCTCACACAGTTTGGCATAAATATCATTGTCAAAGCTTACGATAGATACATCTTCCGGCACCTGATATCCCTTACTTTCTAACAATCTCACCAGACGGAAGGCCGTTTCATCACAGTTACATACAAAAGCCGTAGGCATATTTTCCGGCAATTTAAGGTCGATAGCCTCGCCTTCATCTATACTCCTGTCTAAAATCAACCATTCGTTTCGAATTGTCAGTCTTTTTTCTAACATCGCCCGCTGATACCCCAGATAGCGATCCGTAATACTAGTGGTAGCTCCTATCGTGCCTACGAAACCAATTTCCTTATGCCCCATCTGTAATAGATACTCTGTTAATTCATATGTACTATATATGTTTTCAGATACCACAGAGTCTGATCTGCTGCTTTTGTCGTAGATATCTACATAAATCTTTGGCAGCGGGATGGCATCCACCTTCTCCCTCACGCTACTATCTAAAATACCAAGAAGAACAATACCATCAACCAACTCCTGCTTTGTAATAGTTTCCAGGTCTTTGTCTACAGTGTCATTGGCAGGAGTAAACATAATGCTGGAACAAGAGGCTTTTCTCAATTCAGAAACAATCTTCTCATACATTTCCATATAGAATTTTCCGAGATTGATTGATGAAGTAAATCGGCTATTCATGATAATGGCTATTTTAATTGACTTTCTATGCCCATAGTCCGGAAGTATATAACCATACTTCTCTGATGTCCGGAAAATCTTCGACTTTAGTGTTTCGCTGACACCTTCCTTATTATTTAATGCTTTTGATACCGTAACCTTACTGACGCCTAATTCATCAGCTATTTTCTGCATAGATATTCTCTTTTTCCTGGCCATGTGATACATATTCCCTTTCTGTTAGTATATTTGTTGCTTAACATCTTCATATATTTAACTTAACATTTATTAAGTTTTTTTTCAAGCCTTTTATTATATTTCTACGTTTTTAACAATTTTTTATTCGCATTTTTGTGAATTATATTTTAAATTGCACAGCAAAAAGGAACCAAGCTTTTGCCCCGTCCCCTTCTACACAAAATAGATAATATTACTTTCCAGGCTAACGGATTTCTTTTTTCTTTTTAAGAATAAACACCGCTAAAATACCTACCTGGACCGCAGTAAATCTGAAAACAGATCGCTTTCTGGTGTCCAGTTTAACAAATCTTCCGTACGATACCCATGACTATATGGTTGATTTTCACCTTTTGCGCTACTGTCAACATAGGGCAACGTGTCACCGGCAGAAACTGTAAGTGGCTTAACCAGGGAGAGTATCATTGCCAATACCAACAACATAGTTATCAATCTTTTTCTTGTTTTCCTCATAATTATCTCCTATCAATACGTTTAATATGGATTCAGTATACAATATCTCTTCATGTTTATTACCGCTAAGCAATGAACCAAATACCTCGTAGCTTGCTGTGGGGCATTTTACTTAATTGTATACAATCCATACATGTGAGATTCATCGGTTATCTTCCGCATGGATATTCCTGGTCGCCTAATAGACAATACCCTTATGTTGTCATTTTTGTTACTTAACATTTAGTTATTTTTAACTTAACATCACTTCCATTGCTTTATACATTATTTACCAACTATTTTTGTTTATTATGACTAGAAAATTTTGAATAAATCCGTTCTGCTGCTCTTTAGAAATTATCATGGCAGAAACAAAAAAAGGGATATCAGATATAGGCTAAGTCTAATCTGAATCCCTTTTTAAGTGAATATATTATACTAATCAGCGGTTAAATAGCTGCCAGCTATCAGTCCTGAACTACCGCTACCGCCTCAATTTCAAACAAAGCCCCCATCGGCAGTTTAGCCACCTGTACACAAGAACGTGCCGGTGCTTCACCTTCAAAATATCCGGCATAAATTGCATTAATAGCAGCAAAATCATTCATATCTGCCAGAAACACCGTTGTCTTAACCACATCTGCAAGGCTAAGTCCGGCCGTCGCCAAAACCGCCTTTAAATTATCCAGAGCCTGTTCTGCCTGGGCTTCTACGCCTTCAGCCAACTTACCTGTTTCCGGATTCAACCCTAATTGTCCTGATGTATATACTGTTTGTCCAGCTTTTACCGCATGAACATAAGGTCCCACTGCTGCCGGGGCATTTTTTGCTATAATTGTCTCTCTTTTCATAAAAACCTCCAAATAATATTTATGTTTTTTATTTTACACGGTTATCCTAACAATTGCAACCGGGAAGTATATATCTATAATCATAATACATAGCCTTGATTAAGTCTATTAAATCCGGATGCAGCCTGCAATCTGCATCGTTAAGAACATAATCTGAGCTCTCGGCCCCTAAACGCACTCTACAGGTCAGTGTCTCTTCGTCAAGGATCATAAAACCTTGATTTATACTGTCTTCGAAATCTCTTTCATTGGCAAAACAGGTGAACTTATCTTTATATGGGGCGCTGCTATATGGACAGAAACTCTTACAATTGCCGCATTCATTACACATCAAATCCAGATGGATGATTTGTGCCATCGCTTTGCCTGGGACTTTTATGCTTATATTAGCTCTGTTAGGACAGACATCCACACAGTTCTCACATAAGGATGCACAATCCAGGCAGCGCTCGCTTTCATGTTTTGCGGCTTCCTCCGAAATCAAAATACCTTTCCTACAGGCAACATCTTTGGCTTCATAAGTTGTATCTGCATCATATTCAGGGATTGATGTAATAGCACCGGAAACTTTAAATGCATCACGTATGGCTTCAACTACAGTTGCCGGACCATATACCGTATCACCTGCAATATAAACACCCTTAACGCTGGTTTCCAAAGTAAATTCATTGACAATGACCCGGCCTTTGTCATTGACCATAATACCATTAGACGCATAAAATTCTTTATCAATATTTTCACCCACTGCCGCAAGTACAGTATCTGCCGGAACTTCTACCATAATCCCTGTAGCCTCCGGTCTGCGGCGGCCTAAATCATCCGGCTCGCCTAAAACCATTTGCTCACATTTTAAGACCCCGTTTTCCAGTGATATAGGTGCTAACAATTCTTTAAACTCTACGCCATCTTCCATAGCAAGTACTAATTCTTCTTCATCAGCCGGCATATATCTTCTTGTCCGCCGATAAACAAGATAGACATGTTCCACGCCGTCGGATCGCCCCGCAGCCCTGGCCGCATCCATAGCTGAGTTGCCGCCGCCGATAACAACAACATGCTTACCTAAACTAATCTTCTCAGGCGTTTTCTTCAAAACTTCCATTACTTCAAGGGCATTCCTCGCCTCACCTTTTTCTAATCTTAATACGCCAGGTTTAGATGCACCTATAGCCACAATTACAAAATCATAGCCCTCGGCCTTTAAGCTGTCAATAGATTTAATTTCCATATTCAATCTGACATCTATGCCCATAGCCTTAATCAACTTGATATCTTTATCAATAGATGCCATCGGAATTCTAAACTCTGGGATAATATGCTTAACGACGCCACCTAAGTTATCTTTTTTCTCAAATATGGTCACTTTCATTCCACTTCGTGCCAAAAAATATGCAGATGCAAGACCTGCAGGCCCACCACCGATAATGGCAGCTTTTTTATCACTTGTCACCTCAGGCACTGTTAATTCGGCCTTCAATGCTTCATATCCACCAATCGCCGACTCTAGTTTGACACCTCTGATATTGATAGATTCCTCATAAAAATTACGTGTACATTTATCCATACAGTTATGAGGGCAAATCGTGCCAGTAATAAATGGAAGTGGATTTTTCTCCGTGATGACCTTTAATGCCTCCAGATATTTCCTTTGTCCTGCCAATTCAAGATATGCAGTAATATCCTGATGTATTGGGCAGCCTTCCTTGCAAGGTGCCGTGAAACAGTCAATTAACGGAACTTCCTTTTCCATCTTCCGTGTTGGCAGCGGCTTAATCGACTTGGTGTGATAGGGATCTGAGACAGCAGCAGCCTGAAGCTTGTCGACAGCATCAGCATCTACCCCATCAAAAAGTTTATAGTCCTGTTTATCAAGCAAATTTGCAATCTGGAGGAAGCGGTTGTATCCGCCTGGCTTAAGCACCGTCGTTGCCATGGTAATCGGCCAGATACCGGCATTAAAGATACGGTCAATATTATGATAATCTGCACCGCCAGAATAAGAAATCCTTAACTTACCATTAAATTCTTTGGATAATTTCGCGGCTAAGGCTATTGACAACGGATATAGCGAGCGTCCCGACATATACATTTCTTCACTGGGCAGTTCATTCTGCTTAACATCAACCGGGAAGGTATTGGTGATTTTAACACCGAACTCAACCCCATTTAGATTTGCCAGTTCCAGAAGCCGGTATATCATGGGAATGGCATCTTCGTATTGCAAATCGTCTTTGAAATGGAAGTCTCCAAATGCCACATAGCCATAGCCCATAGCATCCATTCTTTCTCTGGCAAACTGATAACCGAGCAGTGTTGGATTACATTTTATGTAGGTATTTAATTGCTTCTCTTCTATCAGATACGCTGAAATCCGCTCAATTTCCTGAGGCGGGCAGCCATGGAGAGTCGAAAGCGTAATAGATGTACAAATATTTGAGGAAATACTTTCAATATCTTCCTCCGTCACTTTCTCAAATTTGTCTATATGATTCAAAAGATATGTTTTACATGCCTTGAAAATCTCCGTGTCTTTTGCATCTTTGATCCCTTCTATAAAAGTGTTTATTTTAGGGGATTTGATCCCTTCCAAATCATAACCTACGCTCATATTGAATACGAAGCCGTCGGGGCTGCCTAATTCAAATTCTTTAGAAATCACCTTCAAGGCAAACCATGCTTTGACGTATTCCTCAAACGCCTCCGGCACCCGTAATTCCGTCGACCATTCACAATTATAACATTCATCATCGGCCGAAATACAGGGCTTGTTCACCGGCAAATCATCTCCGTCAATAATCTGCACTGTTTTTAATTCAAAGAAGCGGCTTCCGGCATAATAAGAAGCAATAATATTCTGTGCCAACTGAGTATTAGGACCGGCGGCAGGCCCAAAGGGCGTTTCTATTTTTTCTTTAAAGATAGGTAGAACTTTTTTAGAATCAGCTTTATATGGCTCACGAACGCCAAAAACCGTATCTCTTTCTTTCTTTTCCATGAGAACCCAATCAATTAATTGTTCAAAAGGGATCAATGTCATTCTATCACTCATTATTTTTCCTCCTCGTATCCAGCAATTTTATCGGGAATTAATGCTGTTTTTAAGCTTTAATGCCTCAGCGCGGCAATCTGCCATAGCTTTCTCTTCATCAATACTTAAAAGTTCCCTGTCCTTCATTAAAAGCTTTCCATTAATCATCGTTGTCACAATATTCCTGCCATTCATTCCAAACAGGATATGACCATTGATATTTGAAGCGTCCATCGGAGTCAAAGGATTATAGCCGGCAACAATTATATCTGCAGCAGCTCCTTCTTTTAATACACCAACAGGTGTTTCAAAATACCTTGCGGCAATATCTGCATTTCCTTTAAATAAAATAGCCGGAACTTCTACCCATGCTTCATTGGGATTGCAGCTATTGTGCTTATGAAGTACGTTGGCCACTTTCATAGATTCTAGCATGTCATTGGTATAACCGTCTGTACCAAGACCGGTTAAAATACCTTTACGGTAGATTTCCATCGTCGGCGGGCATCCGCAGGCATTGCCCATGTTGGATTGCGGATTATGGACAACCATCGTATTCGTTTCTTTCAGCATATCCATCTCGTGAGGATTGACATAGATACAGTGCGCCGCAATAGTTTTGGGTCCTAAAATATCCATATCCATCAGACGGGTTACAATGCGCTTTCCATATTTTCTAAGGCAATCATATAAATCTTCAATACCCTCAGCCACATGGATATGATAGCCTACGCCTTCCGGCTTGTGCGCAGCCAGGAATTCCAGGGTTTTATCCGATAATGTAAACTGAGCGTGTAAGCCAAACATTCCTGAGAGCATATCCGAATCATCATCTAATGCATAGTTAATAAACGTTTCATTCTCCAGCACCGCCGCTTTCATTTTATCTTCTCCATTCCGGTCGGATACTTCATAACATAGGCAGGTCCTAACCCCCAGCTCCTTTGCCGCTTGGGCAATGACAAATAAGCTATCTGTTGTGGAGCCATAGCTGGCATGATGATCAAACACCGTTGTAACGCCATTTTTAATACAGTCAATATAAGTGGCGATAGCACTTTGTTTCGTCTGTTCCAGAGTTAGATGATTATCAAGCGTCCACCACATGCCATCTAAAATATCCAAAAATCCTTTGGGATTATAGCCATTAATAGAAAGTCCCCTGGCCATGGCGCTATAAATATGGTTGTGGGTATTAATAAGCCCCGGCATAATGACGCCGCCTTTAGCATCAACAAACTCAGCCTCCGGAAACTTAAGCTTTAGTTCATCTGTCTGCCCCACTTCTTTAATTATCTTGCCCTCAATACACACTGCTCCATTTTCTATAAAAGGGTTTTTATTATCCCTTGTAATCATTCTTCCATTTCCAATAATCAACATGGTTCTCTCCTCCATCATGCTTTCTTTGGTTTTTTATAAAATGTATTTTCCAGTGGCAGTTTCGTCCTGAATTCTCTGTCAAAACGATAATAGGCGTGCTGACATGCCGGAGCTGTGGGTACTGAACAGATTTCACCAATCCCTTTGGCGCCGTAAGCTAAATCTGACACTTGATCTGACTTAACAAAAATAACCTTAATGGGCGGTACATCAGTAGCCCTAAGCAAGCCTAAACGTCCATATTTAAGTTTCGGATAGCCGCCTTCAACGGGAAAGTCCTCTGTGAGGCCATAGCCTAACCCCATAACAACACCGCCTTCTATCTGGCCTTCGGCTGATGCCGGATTAACTACCGTCCCGGCATCGTGGGCTGCAACAACTTCGCTAAGCTTACCATTTTCATCAATAATGACTACTTGAGTTGCATAACCATAGGCAATATGGCTGATCGGATGCTCCTTGGGAGAACCTAAAGAATCTGTCTTTCCATCATATTCTCCATAAAACCTGGTGCCCTCTAAAGCGCTAAGGCATCCGGCTTTACTTAATGCATCTTTTAGCTTCAGGGCTGCCTGCTTGGTGGACTCTCCGGTAAACAACGTCTGGCGTGATGCGGTGGAAGTGCCTGAGTCCGGTGTCCTTAAAGTATATGCCCTTTCATGGATAATCATCTCCGGCTCCAAATCTGTTGTCTCGCAAACGATTTGCATGCAGGCCGTTCCAACACCCTGCCCCATACATGCTGCCGAAGTCCTGATATGAACTTTACCCTCTTCTACAGATAAAAGACATCTGCCAATATCAGACAGGCCAACCCCGATGCCACTGTTTTTCATGCAGGAAGCTATGCCTGCCAAAGGATGAGATTCATATATTTCTTTGACCGCCTCAAGGGTTTGTACCAAAGCTGTATCCGGACTGGCTATCTGACCATTGGGAAGCACTTGTCCCGGACGTATGGCATTCCGATATCTTATCTCCCAGGCCGATATGCCAACCATCTCGGCTAACAGATTCATGTTACATTCTGTGGCAAAGCAGCTTTGAGTTACCCCAAAACCTCGATATGCTCCAGCCGGCACATTATTCGTATAAACACCATAACCAACTATATTGACATCCTGATAGTTATAAGGCCCGGCCGCATGGGTACAGGCCCTTTGCAGCACCGGTCCGCCTAATGACGCATAAGCACCGGTATCAGCATATATAACCGCTTTCATCCCGGTAAGATAACCATTTTCATCGCAGGCAGTTGTAAATTCCATCTCCATGGCATGACGTTTAACATGATATCTGACACTTTCTTCCCGTGAAAACTTCACCTTGACCGGCCGCCCGGTTTTCCAGGCAGCCAATGCCGCATGGTGCTGGACACTCATATCCTCCTTACCGCCAAAACCACCACCTACCAGTTTCGTCTCACTGATGACCAGGTCATTAGATAGCCCTAATATATAAGCAATTTCATGCTGTTCATCATAAACGGACTGGGCGCCTGTATATAAATGAATCCCGTCGCCTTCCGGAAAAGCAATGGCACATTCCGGCTCCATAAAAGCATGGTCTGTAAAAGGAACTGAATACTTCTTTGTAACAACATACTTTGATCCGGCAATCGCTTTATCAGCATCACCTCGTACACACAGCTCTTTCGTTAACAGATTACCTTTTTCATGAACCTTTGGTGCTTCTTCTTTTAAAGCATCTACCGGATTAGTAACCGGTTTCAATTCGGTATAATCAACCTCTACCAAGTTAAGGACCTCATCCAAAGTCTCTTTATGCTCAGTCACCACAAGAACGATAGCATCGCCAATATATCTCGTCACAGCGCCTTCAGGCATAAGCACATCCCAATCTTTGACAATATGTCCGCATTTATTATTTGGTACATCTCTTGCTGTCAGGATTGTCACACAATCATTATGTGCCAGAGCCTTGGATATATCTATCTTATTAATTCTGGCTCTCGGATATTTACTTCTTAAGGCCTTAGCGTAAATCATCCCCTGAAGTTCTATATCATCTACAAATTTTCCTGTACCCCGCACCTTTTCATCGGCATCTATCCGCTTGAAATGTTCGCCTAATTTTGCTGACTTTTCAGAACCCGGTACTTCTTTGTCTTCTCTGAAATATTTGGCCGCATTTAATATGGCTTCCTCTATCTTCTGATAGCCTGTGCAACGGCATATATTCCCCCTAATAGCTTTTTTGACATCCTCTCTGGCCGGCGTAAGGTTTTCATCAAGGAGATGCTTGGCAGAAATAATCATTCCCGGAATACAGAAGCCACACTGCACGGCACCGGCATCAGCAAAGCAGTGAGAATAGACTGCCTTCTCCCTTTCGGTTAAACCTTCTACTGTGATAATTGATCTTCCGTCAAACTTTGAAATTTTCTGTATACAGGCCTTAACTTTTTTTCCATCTACCAAAACAGTACAAGTTCCACAGACTCCCTCGCTGCAGCCTTCCTTGACCGAAACATACTTAAGTTCATCTCTTAAATAGTCAATTAGCCTGACATCTTTTTCAACAATGTAGTACTTTCCATTAATTGTTACATTGAACATCTTATTTCCCTCCTTTTCACTTCCATTATGTAAATTTAACATTCCAAGCTTTGCGTTCCAATTTGTGGGATAATACAATTTCAGCCTTTATAATTAAAAGAATATATACATTTTGCATACATGTTCTTATTTAATTTAAGTTTAACATTTATTCTAAAGAAAGGCAATACCCAAAATACAAATTTTTTTAGGTCACCAAAAAAATTTTGCAAAAAACTATTGCAATATATTTTTTTTATGATATGATGAAGATATACCAAGTTCTGTTACAGTTCAGCAAGACGCCATGCCAGCTTGATTCCGCTTCGCCTCATCTCGCTGCGGCTAAGCGCCGTATAGAAATTTGCACAAATATTTCTGCATGGCTGAATAGTAACCAAAAAGGAGTATTTATTATGAGTCTAAACTTAAGTTTTTTCAGTCAGATAGCTCATGGCATAGCCAGCCAGTTCGGTGATAATTGCGAAGTTGTTCTCCACGACCTGGCTAATGAAAAATTTGAAAGTTCAATTGTCTTAGTAGAAAACGGCCATGTGACAAACCGCAAAGTAGGTGACGGACCCTCTCATGTCGTTCTTGAAGCCCTTCACGGAGACCAAAGCAAGCTTAATGACCATCTTGGATATTTAACTAAAACTTCTGATGGTAAAATATTAAAGTCAAGCACAATGTATATCAGAGATGACGAGGATATGATTATTGGTATTTTTTCAATCAACTACGATATTACCGGTCTATTAATGATAGACAACGCATTGAAGCCTTTGATTTCCAGCCAAAACGAGGAAAAGGAGCCTGACCGGATTACCCACAACGTTAATGACCTGTTAGATGATTTGATTGAGCAGTCCGTTGCCCTTGTCGGCAAGCCAGTTCCGCTCATGACCAAGGAGGATAAAGTAAAGGCCATTCAATTTTTGAATGATACCGGCGCTTTCCTTATTACTAAGTCAGGTGATAAAATTTCCAGATACTTTGGTATATCCAAATATACATTATACAGCTATATTGATGTCAACAAGTAGGAGGTATAAAATGAATAAAATTAAATGGGTTTCTAATGAAATGCCAAAAACAGATGATAAAGAACTTGAAGTCATGTCTTTAGATTCTGTCAGGAAGGCCAGAGCCTTTCACGAAAGTTTCCCACAATATACAAAAACCCCTTTAGCCAATCTTTCACACATGGCAGCTTATCTAGGTATAAAGGAAGTATTCTGTAAAGATGAATCTTACCGTTTTGGCCTGAATGCATTTAAAGTACTAGGGGGCTCTTTTGCCATGGCCAGATATATCGCCAAAGAAACCGGCCGTGATGTCTCAGAACTAACTTATGATGTGTTGACCTCGGATGGACTGCGCCAGGAATTCGGCCAGGCGACCTTCTTCACCGCAACCGATGGCAATCACGGCAGAGGCGTTGCATGGGCCGCCAATAAACTTAAACAAAAAGCCGTGGTCTTTATGCCGAAAGGCACAACCCCTACCCGCCTTGAAAACATCCGTAAAGAGAATGCCACTGCAACCATCGAAGACATGAATTATGATGATTGTGTCCGCCTGGCAGCAAAGCATGCCGCCGAAACTAAAAGGGGCGTCGTTGTCCAGGATACGGCCTGGGAGGGCTATGATGAAATTCCTGCCTGGATTATGCAAGGCTATGGAACCATGGCATCTGAGTCTGATGAACAGCTTCATGAAAACGGCAGCGGCCAGCCAACCCATGTTTTTATCCAGGCTGGCGTCGGATCTCTGGCTGGAGCCGTTCAAGGCTACTTCGCCAACCGTTACCCCAAAAATTCGCCAAAAGTTGTTGTTGTTGAGGCCGAAGCCGCCGCCTGCCTATATAAAGGCGCTGCAGCAAAGGATGGTAAGATTCATATCGTAGATGGCGACATGCAGACGATTATGGCAGGCCTCGCATGTGGCGAACCGAATACCATATCATGGGAAATCCTTAAGAACAATTCTTCGGCATTCGTCTCCTGCCCCGACTGGGTCGCAGCAAAAGGCATGAGAATGTTAGGAGCTCCATTAAAAGGCGATCCACAGGTAGTATCTGGTGAATCCGGAGCTGTCACAATGGGCCTGCTTGCCTGCATCATGACCATGGACGAATTAAAAGATTTAAAAGCCAACCTTGATTTGAACGAAAGCTCAAAGATCCTGCTCTTCTCAACCGAAGGCGACACCGATCCCGACAGATACAAAGAAATCGTCTGGGAAGGTGCCAATTATAGAAACTTATAACTTACAATAAAACAAATGGAGGTATTACAAATGGATTTTGATAAGATCAAAAGTGCAGCAGAAGGTTATGAAAAAGCAATGACCAAGTTTTTAAGAGACTTAGTTAAAATACCTGGTGAAAGCTGTGGTGAAAAAGGCCACATTGACCGTATCGCCCAGGAAATGCATACCGTCGGATTTGACAAAGTAGAAATCGACCCAATGGGCAATGTCCTTGGATATATGGGAACCGGTGAGACTTTAATTGGTTATGATGCCCATATTGATACAGTTGGTATCGGCAACATCGCAAACTGGGAATTTGACCCTTACGAAGGCTTCGAATCCGAAACCGAAATCGGCGGCCGCGGTACATCCGATCAATTAGGCGGCATCGTATCTGCAGTATACGGCGCAAAAATCATGAAAGATTTGGGGCTGTTAAGTGACAAATATACAGTGTTGGTCACGGGTACCGTCCAGGAAGAAGATTGTGATGGTCTTTGCTGGCAATACATCATCAACGAAGATAAAGTTAAGCCTGAATTTATTGTTATTACAGAACCGACTGATGGAAACATCTACCGCGGCCAAAGAGGCCGTATGGAGATCCGTGTAGATGTTCAAGGTATATCCTGCCATGGTTCAGCGCCTGAACGTGGTGACAATGCAATTTATAAAATGGCTGATATCCTTCAGGAAGTCCGTGATTTAAACGATAAACTCCACTATGACCCATTTTTAGGCAAAGGTACTTTAGCCGTATCGGAGATTTTCTTTACATCACCGTCCCGCTGCGCAGTTGCAGACAGCTGTGCTATTTCCATTGACCGCCGATTAACTGACGGCGAAACTTACGCGATGGCATTGGAGGAAATCCGCGCTCTGCCTACGGTCAGGAAGTATGACGCCAAGGTTTCTATGTATAAATATGACCGTCCGGCTTATACTGGTTTAGTGTATCCAACAGACTGCTATTTCCCAACCTGGGTTATTCCGGAGGAGCATGCTGCTACAGAAGCAATGGTGGCATCCTATGAGGGTATGTACGGAACTCCCGTTGTTGATAAATGGACTTTCTCAACCAATGGCGTTTCCATTATGGGCCGCTTCGGTATCCCATGTATCGGCTTTGGTCCCGGTAAAGAAGCTCAGGCTCACGCCCCCAACGAAAAAACATGGAAAGCTGATTTAGTTAAATGTGCTGCCGTCTATGCCGCACTTCCAACACTGTACTGTAAATAGAATTAAATTATCACATTAAAAGGAGAATAATGATCATGAAAACTTTACAAGATTATATTAATAAACTGAACAAACTAAATTTCAAAGAAATGTATAACAATGACTTTTTCCTAACCTGGGAAAAAACTGATGATGAACTGGAAGCTGTTTGGACTGTTGCAGACGCACTGCGTTTTATGAGAGAAAACAACATTTCCACTAAAGTTTTTGAAAGCGGTCTTGGTATCTCTTTATTCCGTGACAACTCGACCCGTACCCGTTTTTCTTTTGCTTCCGCCTGTAACTTACTTGGTTTGGAAGTTCAGGATTTAGACGAAGGGAAATCACAGGTAGCTCATGGCGAAACAGTCCGTGAAACTGCCAATATGATTTCCTTCATGGCGGATGTTATCGGCATTCGTGATGATATGTATATTGGTAAAGGGAATGCCTATATGCGTGAAGTCGCTCAGGCCGTTGAAGAAGGGAACAAAGATGGTATTTTAGAACAGCGCCCAACGTTGGTTAATCTTCAATGCGATATTGACCATCCAACTCAGACAATGGCAGATATGCTCCACATTATCCATGAATTTGGCGGTGTAGAAAACTTAAAAGGCAAAAAACTCGCAATGACATGGGCTTATTCTCCCTCTTATGGTAAACCTCTCTCTGTTCCCCAGGGTGTTATCGGATTAATGACACGTATGGGCATGGAAGTTGTGCTGGCACATCCGGAAGGATACGAAGTAATGCCTGAAGCCTACGAGGTTGCCAAGAAAAATGCCGCTGCTTCCGGTGGCTCATTTAAGAGAACAAATAGTATGGAAGAAGCATTTAATGATGCCGATATCGTATATCCAAAGAGCTGGGCTCCTTTTGCAGCAATGGAAAAACGCACCAACCTTTATGGCAATGGTGATTTTGACGGCATTAAAACCCTTGAAAAAGAGTTGCTTGCCCAGAACGCACACCATAAAGACTGGGCCTGCACTGAGGAATTAATGAGTACAACAAAAGACGGCAAGGCTCTTTATCTTCATTGTTTACCTGCAGATATTACCGGAGTCAGCTGTAAGGAAGGTGAAGTTGATGCAACTGTATTTGACCGCTACAGAACACCTCTTTATAAAGAAGCAAGCTACAAACCTTATGTTATAGCAGCCATGATGCTGTTAAGTAAATTCGAAGATCCTGCTGCTTTGTTAGATGCTCTAGTGAAGAAAGGTTCTCCGAGGAAATTTAAGTAATAATACTGAGGGAGGTTCAATGAAAAAAAGAATTGTAATAGCACTGGGAGGTAATGCTTTAGGTAATACTCTCCCTGAACAAATGATTGCAGTTAAGGCAACATCAAAAGCAATCGTAGATTTAATTGAAGAAGGTCATGAAGTCATTGTTTCCCATGGAAATGGTCCTCAGGTCGGTATGATTAACCAGGCGATGATAGAATTAAGCCGTGTTGATGAAGATCAGCCCAACACTCCATTGTCGGTGTGTGTGGCCATGAGCCAGGCTTACATAGGTTATGATTTACAAAATGCCATTCGTGAAGAGCTGTTAAACCGGGGTATTCATATACCGGTGGCCACAATGGTCACTCAGGTTCGGGTAGATCCTGATGACACTGCATTTAGCAGTCCTTCAAAACCCATCGGCCGCTTTATGACGAAAGAACAAGCGTATATTGCAGCTAAAAAATACGGTCATGAGATGAAAGAAGACGCCGGCCGGGGATACCGGCGTGTGGTCGCTTCCCCAAAACCTGTTGGAATCGTTGAAATAGGCGCAATTAGGGCTTTGGTGGATGCCGGACAGATCGTCATCGCCGGCGGCGGCGGCGGTATTCCTGTTACTTTGCAGGGAAATCATTTGAAAGGTGCCAGTGCGGTTATCGATAAAGATTTTGCCAGTTGCCTTATTGCCAAAGATTTAAATGCGGATTATCTGATTATTTTGACGGCTGTTGAAAAAGTTGCCATTAACTTTGGTAAAGAAAACGAACAATGGCTTTCCAATATTACTGTCAATGAAGCCAAAAAGTATATTAGTGAAGGACACTTTGCTCCCGGTTCGATGCTTCCGAAGGTAGAAGCTGCAGTGGAATTTGCCGAATCCGGTAATAATCGAACAGCACTTATTACACTTTTGGAAAAAGCAAAAGACGGTATTTCGGGGAAAACAGGAACGTTGATTTCCAAATAACCATTATAAAAGAGGGTGTCCCTCAAGTCATTTCACATGACTTTTAAGGATACCCTCTATACGGTTGAAAACACTTAAGATAATCTGCTCAGTCAATATTAGCTATCGTTCATAAATCCAACATCTCATAGAGTAGATTCATATAGTAGGCTCTTGCTGTACTCCTGATTCCGTTTGAGAGAATATTTCCATTTTCATCTATGGGATCCAGGTTGTTCAGATCAAGTCCAAATGTGTCATATATTGCGTCTTCATTTACTTGCGTGGCTAAAAATTCACCACTGAAGTGGAATTTGGCGCCTTGATACACGTTGCCCATCTGACTTCCGTCAAATTTAAGTTCGACAGTAGCCGCAGCATCCATACCCGCGTCAATAAGAGCATAATATATCCCTGTAGTCCGGTCTACATACCATGCAGATATAAGGGAGGTGTCAGAATCAATTACGGTTTTAACCTTACGAGTCATTTCCTCAAAAATTGATTGATCTATTGCATAAGTTTTCGGGCTCAATAGCGCGTTCCCATTACTGTCTGAGTAAATCTCAACCGTGCCCTCCGCGAAGTTAGCTTGAACAAAAGCCATTTTATATTCACCGGCATCCCCTGCGTGGACATTATCAATCGTATAAGCCATATCTAAATTATCGCCCGGCTCATAATAATAATCAGGTTCCCCCAGAAGATTCTCTGCGCTAGAGCTAATACTTAATCTGCCCATATTTGAGGAGATAGATGCTGAGGATTTACTAGTAAACCACGAATAACTTCCAGCAGCGGTGATTACTAATAATACAACAATCAGACTTGTTAGAATTTTCTTATTGTTAAGTAATTTTTTCATAGGATTTCTCTCCTTTATCAATTGCTAGTGTCAAGTATGACACTCCTATTTTTTTCTAAAACTTCTATTTTCTAGGGTTACCCCACTTTTTTATATAAATTGCAATGACCCCCACTACCTATCAGTTGTTTTACTTACTTTTATTAGGCGCCGGATTAGTCCGGTTAAAATAAGTAATGCAATAAAAGTCACGATGCCAAACGGAGTTTTTAAAAAGTTTATGATGTAGCCTAATAATGGAATTGACAATACTACCTTTCCAATGACATGATCATAATACACCGGACTGGAATCAGGGACATTGTTTCCATCGCCCTTGGTTATAAATGAATTGCCATCACTATTAATATTTATAATGCGATGCGTAACCAGAGTTTCACTTCCTTCTATCAGCTTAAAAGTAATGACATCGTTTACCGCCAACTCTTCCGGAGAAACGTTTTTTACTATAGTAAGACTGCCCATCCCTATTGCCGGCTCCATACTGCCCGATAAAATACAGACCAGCTTATAGTTACCTAAATAAAACTTGCTTTCATTCCCACTGCTTACTGCTAAGTACAGTACAAAAAGAAGACATGCAGCTAATAAGCCCGACAAAATCATTGACAATATTTTTCTAATGGTAATTAAGCCTGCCTTGGCAATAGCGGCCCTGGTTTTTTCTTTGCCGTCATGTATCTCTCTCATATGTACACCCTTCTTAGCATTGTTTATTCTTGGATTGAGAGGTCGCTATCTTCCATTGTTTCCCCGGTATGGTCTGATGAAAACATTTCAGGCTTTATAGTGGCCTCATTTCCCTCGGTCTCTTCGGTCTCTTCGGTCTCTTCGGTCTCTTCGGTATCCTCGGTTTCCTCAAGCATCTCCGTTTGTACTTCCTCATTCATATCTGCCGACGGGATCTGCATGAAAATTGTAATTTCAGCTTGGGCAGCACAAACAAACCAACCCGATCCGGTATTTGGCTTCTCTAAATCTAGAGTTGTAGCAAAGCTAATTTCTGAACCGAAAAATAAAATCAACATAACTAAAGCAAGGCTCAATATGCACTGCCTCTTTTTCACCGACAATCAACTCCCCAAAAAGCTAAAGCAATATATCATTGATGCACCCCCGTAATCCAGGTGTGCAGCCTCCGAACTACGACGGTATAAATATAAAATTACGGAGTCACTCTAATTGTGACACTGCTGATGAGCTTACCATCCGCCGTTGTCGCTTTGATTATCACATTACCGGTAACAACTGCGTTTACCCATCCATTCTCATCTACAGTTGCAATCGACTCATTGGATGACGTCCAGATAACAGGTGCGGCGACATCTGATGGTGCAGCGGTTACAGTAAGCTGTAAAGTATTTCCCTTTCTAAGAGTTACAATAGCTGCACTGTCAATTTTTATTGATGTGACTTCCGCAACGACAATCCCACCGGTAACCGTTCCTGCTTCGATAACTTCAGCAACAGACATTGGTACACCATCAACCACGATTGTGATTGAGCCATCATTAGCGCCGGCAATGGTGGAGGCTGCATCTATCGACAACTCGCTGAGGTAGGATGTACCAGTGACTGTCCATGAGGCAGAGGCTAATGAGAGTTTACTTGCGTTAACTGTTCCATTAAGTTCACTGTTTGTCAGATTTAACGCCAGATATGTAGTTCCGTCCATGGTAACATTACCATCAATGGTACCCATATTATTCGCATTGACAATTAAAGAACCAGCTTTTGCACCAATAAAATCATATCCCTCTGCAATCACGAGATCAACATCGTCAATCGTCATATCCGCCATACCGCCGGATACGGTAATCAGGGATCCATTGGTGCTGGTGAGACTTCCGCCATACATTTCGAGATAGGAGTATGCCGGGACCATGCTATTGTGTGAATTAAGCCCGATCGTCCCAGTGACGTTAGTATCATACAGATAGGTATGTCCGCCGTCATGCGCAACCATTACGCCTTCTGTTCCATTGGCAGTAATATCGGAGCTTTTTACGGTAATCACAGAATTACCCGCAGCGTAAATCCCTGGGGATCCAGCATATTCGGTAACAGCCTTTATGCCTTCGGCAGTAATATAGCCACCCTGGAAGTCTGTTGCAATAGCCGCAGAGTTGGATCCCTGGGTATAGATAGAAACATCCTTCGCATTAATGGTGCCGCCGTAAGTTGCGTCGAGGCCGTGACCCAGATTATTATTCGTCTCAATTATACCGCCATTCACATTAAGTGTGCTTCCCGCATCGGATGCGTAGGCGCCATTTGCCCTGGACCCTTCAATCCCATAAATCATCGGGTTATTCAGAGTTAATGTCGCACCATTATTAACAAGCACGGCAGAGGCATATCCATATTTACTGGCGAGTTCATCTGTGAGGTCGCTGCTTGACATTGTTCCATAGCCGTAAGCTGTGAAATCAGAAAATTCAGCAGCAGCCCGATTTGTTACATAGATAGCAGACGAACCGTTATCGGACGTGGATGAGTATGTCGATGTCCCCTGTTCAGACGCATTACGATTATCGACAATCAAATCATCGGTAGTATCGGTTGTGTCCAGACCGTTTATGACGTATACCGAATTATTCAGAATCCTCTGTTCAACATCAGGATCTGTCCCTCTGATTACCCAAGATGACGGCTCCTGTGTTACGACAGAAATAACGATGTCCCCGGTGACCGTCCCTGCTTCGACGATTTCCGCAACAGACATAGCAGTGCCATCCACGGATATTTTGACGGACGCACCGTTTGCCCCAACAATTGATGATTCGCTGTCAATTGTCAACTTATTGATATAGGATGTGCCGGTCACCGTCCATACAGCGCCGTCTGTCAAAGCCACATTAACCGGGTTCTGATTCGACGCGTTAGTGGCTTTGTTTACCACGTGGCCGATGTTGTAGTGGTAATCAATATCATATGCGCCGGCCTGAATATATGTAACACCGTCAACTTCTATCTCAGTGGCCGTATCCGAGTATTCGGCAGGGACACTACTGATATCGTGCATATAATCGAAGCGCTGTGCCTCTTCATTCCACTCCATCCAGACGTGAGCCGCCAGAGAAGAGGTAATGACACCCTCCAACGTCGCGTCTTCGCCTAGATTAACGGTCAGGTCTTTGCCGGTGGTGATAATACCGGTGGAGTTGTAGATATCACCCTTAAGCGATACGTCCGAGAAATTTGCGACAGCGCCGGTACCGGCAGTCCCCGTCGTCTTGAAAGCCGGCCAGCCGTCTTCACCTGTTGTCTCGGTGAAATCGCCAAAGGTTGGGCCGCCGCCAGACATAGAAACATCAACATTTCCGCCGTCCTCATCGTCCATCTGCTGAAGAATCACACCATCCTCAGTGTTGATTTCCGCATCATCTACATTAATCGTTACAGGAAGGCTTCTCACAAGAAAAGCCGCGTTCTGCGTATTGAACGTTGTACCCTCAACAACGTTTAACGTGTTTCCTCCGGAGGCATGGAACATAACGCCGAACTGGGCGTCAATTGTGGAAGCTTTTGTACCGCTTGTCAATTCGTTGCTTTTAACATTGCTAAATGCAATTGTCTCGGCTTCATCAAGCTTCGTGATGTTCTTTTCATCTCCGGCAGTGTAGGATGCAAAAGTAATATCTCCTTCACGAATAACAGCGCCATAAGTCGCCACATCAAGAGTCGCACCATAAAAGCCGGCCTCGGAGCCGGATCCAATAGCGTATACGCCATAACCGCCATTCTTTCTGTTCGTATTAATCAGTTCGGAATTTATAACGGTATGCTTTACCGCCGTGCATCCATCCGTGGAGAGAACAGCCCATCCGGCAGCCTTCATCGTCGAGTCAACATATGTGTTCGTAGCATAGTAACCAAGCAGATTCGTCGTCCGGGCATTTCCCTGAAAACCAAGAACCCAGGGAGGTGAAACCATGACACTTGTATCGGCGGTGTTTATGTAGCCATCATAGAGCGTACCGCCCTCTGATACGAGTGTGGAGTTTTTGACCAGAACATCAGCTGCGTTAAGAGACTTATCTAAATCAGATCCTGAACCCACACCACTTGTGACAAGCCCGGATTTGGCAACGCCGGAGGTTTGTATTGCAACATTGTCCAGAGTCAGGTTAACCGCACCTGTGGCAATAATGGCCGTTCCCAATCCCGTGAAGTCGTTAGAGCCTGTTGGCGTACCGTCCGCTTCCGTGTAAAGTTCTATCACTGAATCCTTGATAGTATAGTTCTGCTCCTTAGAGACACCGATTGCATTGAATATGAATCCGCTGAACTGGGGAGATCCATTTGCAGTCTCGCCAGACCCGCTTTTAATCGTATAGTTACTAAAAGTACCCGTAGTTGGATCATATGTACCTGAACCTATAATGGCTTGGTTAAATCCTCCAACGGAGGCGTCCGCGTTATAGCCGTCAGCCCCGGTTGTTACAGCCGCCCGGTAAGTTTCTGTATAGTTTCTGCGGCTGGAGGCCGTGAGGGAACTTTCACTGATAACCCTTGTCGGTGTGAGAACGACTGTCCCTTCGTAGGTACCCGCCTTTATTTCTGTCTCTACGCCATTTACAGTCATAGTCAGGAGATATCCGTCAGGCGCGGTATATGTAACGCCATCCTGCATCGTCAACCCATTTGCATATTTGGTTACTGTGTCGATTACAATGGTATTTTCGCTGCTTTCAGCAGCTTCCGTTTCTGTCAGCACATTAGTCAATCCTGCGGCCAAAGCTGATAGTCCATTCATGGAAAATAGCATGACCACTACGGAAATAGCAGATAAAATTTTTCTCAAACACTGTATTTTACTCACTTTCTTGCCTCCTCAATTCAAAAATAAATTGTCATCGTGCGCCATTTTCTAGATTTAAATCAGTTAGAAAACACCTCCCTTTACGACTAATATCTTCTCGAAATCTTCAGCCTTTATTCCGTTGTGCTTTCAGGCTCTTTATCTATGAAACCACCCACTTTTTAGCCGAAAACATTTGGCAAATCGTCAAAAATTTGCGACGAAGCCAAATTAGTATATCATTTTTTCGACTGAAGGCAATTTTAGTATTATCTTTTATTTCTTCCGTCGATCATCCGCTTATCAAGATACTTTTGATCTATCAATATAAATATAAATAATATACAATCATTTTAAATGCTTTTGGTATAATTGTCAATAATATTCTCGTTTTCTTCCTAATCATTGTTAACATTATCTATTCTTTTTCACTTATTTATTCTATTTCTTGCAAATACTTTTTATAAAATAGCAATTATCAACAATGTTTTTAGTGGATTTGCACTAACAGCCGAAGAGTTTCATTATTTTGCAGACAAATGTCGAAGTGTAGCTTAAAAAAGAGATATAGGTCATTGAAAATCCATGATTTCAATGACCTATATCTCTTTTTCCACAAAGAATCTTCTTAATATTCACTTATTACTCGGAATACAAAATTTAAATACCAAATACATGCCTTACAAAATTCAAAGAGGCTTTCGCATCGGAATCAAGCTTTATTTCTGTTGCATCAGGAATTAAATCTCTCCAAACCTTAATTTCAGAGCCTATGGTTCCTCCCTGCATTACAAAGGGCTCCATAACTGCTGCTCCCTGATAATCAATATCCCGAAGCGCCTGTCCGATCTCATTCCAAGGCAGGCTGCCTTTACCGGGAACCATTCTGTTTTGTTCTCCAAGATGAAGATGTCCCAGCCTTTTCCCGGCTTTTCGTATGGCCGCAGCGATGTTATCTTCTTCAATATTCATATGGAATGTGTCCAGCATAATTTTTATATTAACGCTGTCAATCTCCTCAACAAAGTCAATCGCTTCATCGCAGGTATTAAGAATATACCCTTCATAACGGTTTAACACTTCCATTCCCAAAGTCACATCACATGCCTCTGCTACCTTCGACAACTCTTTCAAATTCTTGACCGCTCTGGCTCTATCCCCCTCTTTATCATTGTTTAAAGTGAAATCCACAGGCCAATAGGAATACAGCCCTCCTCCCAATATTTTAATTTCCATAAGCTCTAATTTAGGCAGCAGCTCTTTAAAATAAGTCATCGCTTTTTTCACTACTTCCTTGTCCTTGGAGCAAAGATTCTCTGCTTTTGTCGGTCCATATCCGGCAGTGAGGATCAGATTCTTCTCTTTTGCATATTCTCTAAGCTCAATTAGCTGGTCTTTCGTTGTATATACGTCTCTTAGCGCTGCACAAGAAATTTCCAATACGTCAAATCCTAAATCAGATACTTTATCCATGTATTTTTTATAATCAGCAAACCATTCTTTTGTCCAATAAGCAAAATAAATACCATACTTCATGCTCTCTACCTCCTATTAAAAAACATCAAATAAATACTTAAAAAATAAATCTTTATCTACATCAACCGCTACGTTATGTTTTCCATTTTCATTAGGTCTCCAATAAGTAAAGCCCGATAGTAACCTGCTTTTTGTCTCCACCGATATATCTCCACTTTGAAACCTGCAGACATCGTCATGAAAAAGAGCAACTGCTGTCAGTGGATCATGAAATGTGACCCTTTCCTCATCCTTAAACCATTCCCTGGCAATATCCAGCACCGGCTCTAAAAGTGGGTGATGAAATATTTGTTCCGCCGCTTCCGGCTTCATTATCAATTTGCTAGTTACATTCAAACCACAGGTATAGTGTTCTTGTATATCCGCGTTATATATTAGCCTGGTCGCATGTGGATCAATTAATGCATTATTTTCAAGAACTCCTTTACTTCCCAAAACAATGAAATCGCTCTGTTCCATAGCACTCATAGTTTCTGACGTATTGTCATAACGAGTGTAAGTCGGCGAACCGCACATGAGTATAATTTTCTTTAATAATGACGGAATTTCCGGATCCATTGCAAAAAGAATACCAATATTAGTCAGTGGTGCTATGCACACTAATGTTATCTCACCCGGATATTTGTGAATTATCTCCTGCAAAAAAGAAACTGCCCGATTGGGAATAAAATCCTTATCATGATCCCATTTGCTAAGAACCGATTTTTGAGGAGCATATAATTCAACCTGTGGAACCAGTATCGGCCGCTCACAGCCCGGATATATCGGAATATCCTTTCCGGCAATCTTACATAGGATACTCGCCAGCTTTGCCCTTTCTAATGCTTCACCCGTAACTGTCGTGATTCCTAAAATATCCGCATCCGGATTCGCCAGTAAATAAGCCAGCGTAATTGCATCATCTACTTCTGTCCCAATATCTGTATCTAATATAATTTTTTCCTTTCCCATTCTTTCTATCAGCTCCCTCCTGTTTCTTAATTCATAAATTTTCGATTTACTTTATATAATTCCCTGAATTGCTCATATTGTGCATCATATATTCTCATATTTTCAGGATCTGGAGTATAAACCTTTTCACGAAAACTGACAAATCGTTTCGCAGCTTCTTCTACTTTAAAAATCCCAGTTCCAGCTCCTGCCAGGATACATGCCCCCAGGCAGGCCTGCTCATTTACCTCACATACCTTTACCTTTCGATAAAAAATATCCGCCTGCATTTGAAGCCACTCCTCACTATTTGCACCGCCACCGGAAGCTATTATAGTATCTCCTTTTATTCCAAGCTCTTCAAATATAGTAAGGGAATCTCTTAAACTAAAGGCCACTCCCTCCATAACAGCTCTGGTAAGATGACGTCTATCCTGTCCCAGCGTAAGTCCAAAAAACATTCCTTTGGCACTAGGATTCATATGAGGTGTCCTTTCTCCGGATAGGTAAGGAAGGTAAATGATCCCGTCACTACCCGGAGCTATTTCACCGGCCATTCTACTAAGTTTAGCAAAATCATCTATCATCAGTACTTTGTTTTTCAACCAATTTAGAGACATGCCGCCACATAGAGTTGCTCCATAGATCGTATACCCTTTGTTCAAAGCATGACAAAATGTATGCGTCCTCAATTTTTTATCATAAATCGGTTCCTTTATATAAGTAGATATTTGTCCCCCGGTACCTATATTAGATATGATCCTTCCTTCTTGATAAACTCCATTACCAATGCTTTGCGCCTGTTGATCTCCGCAGCCATATATCACCGGAATTCCTGCTTTTAATCCAGATTCCTTTTCACACTCCTTCGTGACCTTACCGGCAATTTCGGTTGATTCTCCACAATTTGGAAATATGCCTTCCGGAAGACCAAACGCCTTGATCACATCATAAGCCCAATTCCTTCCTGCCGTATTAAAAATAGCCGTAGAAGATGCATCTGTTACATCTGATGCTATTTTACCCGTTATTTTATAACGGATAAAATCTTTCGGCATCATAACTGCCTTCGCTTCTTTCAAAACATCCGGTTCATTTTCCTTGATCCACATCAGAGAAGGGAATGCAAAACCGGTAAATACCCTATTTCCAAAATATCCGCCCATTTCTTGGACATTCATTTTGGAATTGATCTCGTCCAACTGCTTTTTCGAACGCTGATCTAGCCAAAGTATAGCCGGTCGAAGAGACTCTCCATTTTTATCTACCAATACTATACCATGCATTTGACCAGAAAAACCAATTGCTTCTATCTTTAAAAATGTATCTCTATTTTTATCCTGGATTTTTTTCAAGACCCGTTTTGTCTCATTCCACCAAATTTCAGGATCTTGCTCCGCATATCCTACTGAAGGAATGATTACCTCATACTTACTTGATTCTACCGACAAGACTCCTTCTCTGCTGTCAAGTAACATTGCTTTTATACTGGAAGTTCCTAAGTCGATACTTAAAATAACTGACATATGTAATCCTTTCCTACGAAGTTCTATTCTTTCCTTTTCTTAAAATAATCAATAAATACTGCAATGAGCACTACCACACCTTTTACTACATACTGCCAGGAGGAATCGATCCCCAAAATATTCATACCATTATTAAGTACTCCGATGACAATACAGCCAATGATCGTACCGCTTAATCGTCCGACCCCCCCGCTCATACTTGTTCCGCCGAGTACTACCGCCGAGATAGCATCCATTTCAGCTCCTTCCCCGACGTTAAATTGTCCTGAAAAAGTCCTGGCCGAACTTATAATACCGGCGCAGGCTGCAAAGAAACCCATAAGAACAAACACTGTCATGGTAACCTTTTTTGTGTTAATTCCAGAATAAGCAGCCGCCTGTTTGTTGTCTCCGACAGCGTATATATTTCGTCCCAGCTTAGTTCGATTCAATAACAGTCCTGATACAACTATAACGATTATCATATAAATAAAGTGAATCGGAATCCCGCCAAAAACTTTCCCGCTTCCTATAAAAGTAAACAATTCATCATCTACCAAAATAGTTGTAGATTTCGTGTAAATCCGGGCAAATCCTCTTCCCACATTCATCATGGCTAAGGTTACTATAAATGGTGGTATCGTAGTTCTCGAAATAACCAAGCCATTAAAGACGCCAACAAGTGTACCTGCCAAAATAGAAACGGGTATTGCAATTGCAGCAGGAAGTCCTGTATTCGTAATCAGTCCACAGCATAGACAGCCAGATATTGCTATAATCGAGCCAACGGAAAGGTCAATTCCTCCCAGTATAATTACCATTGTCATTCCACATGCAAGAATTACATTAACAGATATTTGCCTCATGATATTAGAAAAGTTTTTTACAGTTAAAAATGATTCGGTCATCACACTCAGTAAAATACAAATCAGGATCAACCCTATTATGATACCGCCATTTCCCTTTATTCCTTCAATCAGGTTGCTGCCAAAGTTTTTTAGCATATGTTCCTTTGCATTTTTATGTTTCATGATATCCTCCTCTATACGCTCATACACTTACTTCTGAAGTTGCAAGTGTCATAATACTTTCCTGGCCTAAATCTTTTCTTTGTAATATTCCTGTACTATAGCCATTACACATGACCATTACCCTGTCGCTCATATTAATTAATTCCGGCAGCTCTGATGAAACCATAATAATCGAAAGCCCACTTGCCGCCAAGTGATCGATAAGCGTGTATATTTCAGCTTTGGTTTTAACATCTACACCTCTGGTCGGTTCATCTAATATAAGTATCGTCTTAGTGGAGCATAACCATCTTCCGATTAAAACCTTTTGCTGGTTTCCGCCGCTAAGTCTTGACACTACCTGCTCTATCCCTGCGGTCTTAATATTCATATCATTTATTTTCTCGGCAACAATATTTTTTTCTTTGGTTTTATTCCAAGTGAATTTATATAAAAATTGTGGTATCACATTAATAGTCGTATTAAACCTGACACCTGACTGTAAAAACAGGCCTTCCTTTTTCCTATCTTCAGGTACCAGTCCAAAACCTTCCTTCATTGCTTCTTCGGGACTGCGAAAGTTAATCTGTCTTCCTTTATACTCTATCGTACCAGCCTTCTTATTTCTTAACCCAAAGATGCATTCTACCGTTTCGCTTCGACCGGCTCCTACCAAACCTGCTATACCCAATATTTCTCCCTTTTTCAAATCAAAACTAACCCTTTTCACTTTATTTCCATCAGACAAATCTGAAACTTTTAAAACAACTTCATCTACCACATGGTCTGACTTCGTGTAATAGCTAGACAAATCACGTCCTACCATCATCGCAATTAAATCGGCTCTCTTAGTTTCCTTTGTGATAACAGTTCCAATCCACTTACCGTCTCGTAATACTGTGATTCTATCGGTAATGTCGTACAATTCATTTAATCTATGTGAAATATATATGATAGCCATTTTCTTACTTTTCAGCGCCCTTATCATCTTATATAATATTTCTACTTCTGTATCCGATAAAGAGGATGTAGGCTCATCCATGACAATAATCCGGGCTCCAAAAGAAATCGCCCTGATAATCTCTATCATTTGCTGCTCTGCAATTGTCAATTTATCAAGCCTGGTATTAGCATCTAAAGGTATATTATACTGATCCAAAAAGTTCTGTGTCTGGGCTTCTTGCTTGGGCAGATCCACCAATCCACTTTTCTTTTTTATTTCTCTGCCCATAAAAACATTTTCTGCAACTGTTAAATGTTGGGCTAACATTAATTCCTGATGAATAATACTTACTCCATAATCTCTAGCTGCCATTACATCATGCATTTGTACTTCTTTTCCGCTTATAGAGATTGTTCCACTATCTTTCGCATATATTCCGCCAAGAATTTTCATTAAAGTAGATTTTCCGGCGCCATTCTCCCCTAATAATGCATGAACTTCACCTTCTGCAACAGACAAATCGACATCAGTTAAAACCTTATTGCTAGAGAAGCTTTTTGTAATATGTTTCATTTTCAGCAATGTGCTCATGTCAGACACCTCTCTTTCTATTATTAGAAGGAGACATAAAGTCTCCTTCTAAATAACTGCCTTTACTGCCAGTCACTGCCTTTATACTGATCAATATTTTCTGGCGTTACTGCAAATGATGGAATCTGTATTTCAGACTCGTATGCTTCACCATTTAAAATTTTATATGCCACCTCTGCACTCTTTTGACCAATACCAATAGGACTTTGTGCTGCCGAGCATTTCCAGATGCCATCGACACCATCTTTTTCCATCGCACTTTTTGCCTCCGGACCAGCATTAACACTGTAAATCTCTATATCTTCATTTGCTGCTGTAATTGCGGAATATGCTCCCTGTGCACATTCATCGTTGATACAGAAAACTGCAGTCAAATCACCATGAGCCTGGATTAAGTCTTCCATTACTGTTAAACCCTTTTCTGGCTTTGCCCCTGCATCCATCTGCGCAACTACTTCAAAGCCATTCGCCGTCACCGTATCAATAAAGCCATTGGCACGATCTGTTGCCGCGGCAGATGCCGGGAAATCAAGAACTGCTACCTTTCCTCCTTCAGGATGGTTCTTCACTAATTCTTCTCCCGCTATCTGTCCACAGGAATAGCTGTCACTGACTACAAAACAATCAACCTTTGATAAATCACTTACCGCTGAGTCAAAATTTACAATGGGAATGCCGGCATCATTCAAGGCCTTTACCGCTGCGGCTGATGCTGATGCATCGGATGGATTATAAAATACCAAGTCACATCCTTGTGCAATAAGATCTTCAATTACACCAAGCTGATAAGCACTGTCTGCTTTACCTTCTACATGTACAATGGTATCGCCATTCGCTTCAACCACTTCTGCCACCCCACTATAACACGCATCGAAGAAAGAACCGGCACTCATCTCTGTAAATCCAAACTTATATTGCTTTTCTTCTTTGGCTTCCCCTGCCTGTGACGCTCCTGTACCTTCTGTTGTTTCTGTTTCCGGAGCGCTCGTACTATTACATCCTGTTAATAAAGAAACTGCTAATACTACGCTAAGTAACACACTAAATACTTTTCGTTTCATCTTTAACCTCCATAATTACCAGTTTTTGTTATTCGAATTTATTCATTAATCGAATTAATCAATAAGTTGAATTTATCTTACACCACTTCCCCGACAATGTCAATATACTTTTTATATAATCCTGTTTTTCTGTTATATTGCACAAAAAAACAGCTACAATATTAGTTAAATCTCATCATAGCCATTTCTTTTATTCCCGATTATTTTGCAAAATAATTCTCAGGATTGCTGTATATGTCTTTTATAGCAACAATTGCCGCCCCATGGACCATAGAATCATTACTAACCACACTCATGGTAATACTCATATTTGAGTATATTTCTGGCAATACTCTTTGCTTTACATTTTCCTTAATTCGCCCTAACATAATATCTGGTACGATGTGTGTCATTTCATCACCTATCACAATCATTGCCGGATTGAAACTATTCACCACATTAACAATGCCGGCAGCCAGAAAATCACAGCTTCTCAAGAATATTTCTGTTGCTTCTTTCTGACCCTCTTTCACCATCTGTGCAGCCTCTTTGAAGGTATAATCAGTTTTTGGTTTTAATACATTATTGACTTCTTTTGTAAACGCAATAGAAGAACAGTAATTTTCAAGACAACCATAATTGCCGCATGAACATCTTGACCCATTATAATTAATAGATATATGACCTATTTCCCCTGCTACCCCTATGCTTCCCTTTAATAATTCACCATTATTAATAATCCCTGCACCAACACCTTGTCCCACTGCAATATATACCAGTACATCATTCTTATAATCGTCACCATTATGCCAATATTGAGCTAAGGCTCCCGTATTTGCATCCTGTTCAACAAATACAGGAAAATTAAAAGCCGCCATTAATTCTTCTTGAATCAGGATCTCGTTCCACCCGGTTACCCCGGTCATCAATTCAATTCTCCGCCGCTTGATGCTATAAGGACCAGGTATTGCCATTCCAATTGCAATCACCTTGCGCTCTTTTGAATCATCTACAAGCTTCTTAGCATCATCAATAATAAGATCAAAAATTTCTCTGGGCAACTGAGCCGCTCTTATATTTGTCCTTTTATAGTTAACCAGATTTCCTGATAGATCAAACAAACCAACTGTATAATTTTTTCTGGCAAGACGGATTCCTAAAACGCCAAAATCTTCATTATTAATGGATATACCTATCGAGCGCCTTCCTTTGCTGCCTATTAAAAATCCAACTTCTTTCACCAGGCCCCAATCAATGAAATCATTTATAATATTTGTGACGGTAGCTTGTTTGAGCATAGATAATTTAGCCAGATGTGCTCTAGCACAAACTCCTTCTTTCCTTAACAAATTACTTAATAAAGTTCTATTTATATCCTGAATACTTTCCTGATTAAGTCCACGGTTGCTTTTTTGCATAATTCCAACCCCTATATTAATTAATACACTTTAATCCATTAATTCGTTTAATTCATTTATCTAAATAATATATTTTTATTATGAAAATGTCAATATAAATTTATCACAATCTCCCTGATTATATTTTTTATTCCCTCTTTAACAAATTCAAATATCTATATATCGTCGGTATGGATACCTCTATCCTTTCCGCTACATAACACACTGAACCTTTCATCAAAAAAGTGCCTAAATCGTTCAGCCTAGATACAATCTCCAGCTTTTCTTTATTTGTAAGTTCATGGGGCTTTACACTTACATCCGGATATACCTTCTTGATATTATTTTCAATCAATTCTGTAACATTGACGTGCAGCGTCTCCGTTACATCTGCTGTTTCCTCAGGAATATTCATGATACTAATCATCTTGCCAAGCAGGTTTTTGGCTTCCACCAAATCCTGGTAGTCAGTATTCAGGCATAACATGCCGACAATATTACGATGTTTATCATTAATAAAATATGTCGCTGATTTTAAAACATGTCCATTTTGGCTTCTGCTTTGATAATTTAGCATATAAGGCACATCTTTATATTGTGCTTCTTTGAGAATCCGTAAAACCAGATCGGTTACGGGAGAACCTATCTCTCTGCCGCTTATATGACCATTTTTAATAGCAACCACCGAGTTATTCCAATCAGTTAAATCGTGAAGTACAATTTCTGTATTTTCCCCTAAAAATTCTGATAAAAAATCAATCAAAGGTAAATATTGTTCCACATACTTATTCATTTAAAAACCTCCAAACCAGTGTGCTATGTAACTTATTTCTCTTTTGGTAAAATTATATTTAAAAGGATGGCAACAATTGTTGCTATGACAACCGGAGACTTTCCAAAAATAGTCACTACCCAATCAGGAAATGTCGCTAGTGCTGCCGAGGCTTGAGATACGCCGACACCCAAGGCTGCCGCCAAACCTACAATGGAAGTATTTCGATAGTTCATCGGTTGTGAAACCACCAGTTTCATACCAGTCATTGCTATAGATGCAAACACGGATACAGTGGCGCCACCTAACACACACTGGGGAATTGTTGTAAGCAGGGCGGAAAATTTAGGAATAAGGCCTGCTGCTAAAATCATAGCAGCTGATAATCCAAGCACACAACGGTTTACGACCTTTGTCGTAGCCACGATACCTACATTTTGACTATAGGTAGCTGTTGGCAGGCCGCCAAATAATGCCCCTACAATGTTAGTTAATCCATATGCCGTAATCCCGCCTCTTAACTCGTCATCGGTCGGCTCCCTGTCGAGTCCCCCAATGGTTGTGGCTGAATAGTCACCAATGGCCTGAACAGAGTTAATGGCAAATAAAAGCCCTATGGCTACACAGGCGGATACTTCGAAGTGAATTCCAAAGTGCATAAATTGGGGTAACTGAAAAGCTGTGGCACTTGCTACGCTGTCAAAGCTTACCATGCCAAAAAAGGCCGAAATGATATAACCTGCCGCCATACCAATAAGTATCGATGCCAGCTTAAGAATGCCTTTTCCAAAATGATTTAAAATAGTCACAATGGCTAGTGTTAAGAATGCTACAAACCAATTCTTCCATGAACCATAATCCGGACTGGAGGTCCCTCCCGCCATATAGTTAATTGCCGTAGGATACAGGGATAATCCAATGGTAAATACCACGGTTCCGGTAATAAGCGGGGGGAACAGTGACCGCAGCTGCTTTACAAAGATTCCGACCACAAATGCCACAATACCTCCAACCACCTGGGCTCCCAATATGGTGGCAATACTATAGCCTTCCGCTATCGCCTGCATACTGGGAAGATAGGCAAAACTTACACCCATAATAACAGGAAGACGAGAACCAAGCTTCCCGGCTATGGGGAATAGTTGAATAAAGGTGGATATCGCAGAAATGACCAGGGCGGCCTGAACCAGGATAACTTTATTCGCCGGCTCCAACCCTACCACATTTGAAATAATAAGCGCAGGAGTAACACAGCCTACAATCATTGCAACGACATGCTGCAGAGCTAATGGCAAAGCCTCTTTTAACTTTGGCATACCATTTAATTCAAAAATAGATGCCGGTTGTTTCTTCCTTACATTTTCCATAATCTCCTCCGTTTTGATAATTTTTTATCATTTTTATAAGATTATTATAATAGAAAAACGTATAAATATCAACTGAATTCAGTGAATTTACACGTTTTTGTAAGGTTTTCATGCATATCCCATGATGTTTTAATCAAAATACTTTTGCACTTGTAATAATTTATTATTATCTATTAAATGTTTTATGTTGAATTATCAGATTCAGCTATCGTCATCAACGACTTCAGTCTTCACCGGTTTTTCGATTTTAGCGCCACATCTTGGGCAGAAATCATTATTATCGTTCACTGTCGCCTGACAATTGGCACATATGTTTACACCTTTAAGAATTGTTAATTGACGCCCAATTTCATCCGCCGCTTCTTTATTCAACTTAATCTTATCATAAAGTTCCTGTGCCTGGGGATCAGAAATTTCACCATTTTTTATCTTTTTGTAAAACAGCTGTCCTAATTGGATGTAATCTTTTTTCCGTTCACTTTCTAGTGAACCTTTCTTCATTTTTAACTTTTGAATCTCAATGATGTCAGAGGATTTCTTTCCTATTGTTTCAGACACCTCCAGAATATTACTTTTTAATTCGTCAAAAAAAGTCATTTGTCTTCCTCCTTATAATGATCTTTATTAACCGTTATTAACCTTCAATTTGAAGGACACCCCGCATTTCTATGGCTGGTCCTCCTTTTTTTTCAATATAGTCTTTAGTAATGGTAACTCTGCCGATATTGGGATCCTTAGGAATTTCATACATAATATCCAGCATAAATTCCTCAATAATAGAACGCAGCGCCCTTGCGCCGGTTTTCTTCTTCATAGCTTTATCCACAATGGCTTCTAATGCGCCATCTTCAAATCTTAAATCAACTTCATCAAGGGCAAGAAGCTTTTGATATTGCTTTAAAATGGCATTCTTAGGCTGTTTTAATATCTGAATCAGCATTTCATTTGTCATTCCGGATAGCGTGAATATAACCGGAAGCCGTCCTAAAAATTCAGGTATCATACCAAATTCCCTTAAATCTTCAATGGTTACATAACTTGTAATATTCGGCTCATTATCATATTTGTCTTTTAAGTCAGCTATAAAACCCATAGAACTCTTTTTGTTTAAACGCTCTTTAATAATATGGTCTAAATCAGGAAAAGCACCACCGCAAATAAATAAAATGTTCTTCGTATTTACAGTGGTTAACGGTACCATTGCATTCTTACTGCTTGCACCCACCGGCACCTCAACCTCACTGCCTTCTAAAAGTTTGAGGAGCCCCTGTTGAACAGATTCTCCGCTGACATCCCTGCTTGTAGTATTCTTCTTTTTCGCAATTTTATCTATTTCATCAATAAAGATAATGCCTTTTTCAGCTTTTTCAACATCATTGTCCGCGGCAGCTAAAAGCTTTGATATGACACTTTCAATATCATCACCGATATAGCCGGCTTCTGTCAGAGAGGTGGCATCTGTAATCGCTATCGGTACACCCAGCAATCTGGCCAGTGTTTTTACCAGATACGTTTTTCCACTGCCGGTAGGTCCTATCATGAGCATATTCGATTTCTCTATCTCTATTTCATCCATCGTGTCTGTCAATACCCGTTTATAGTGATTATACACAGCCACAGATATGGCTTTCTTGGCATATTCCTGGCCAATAATGTAATCATCAAGCTGCCCTTTGATTATATGCGGTGCAGGTATATCTCTCATAGTGAGAATCTTTTCATCGCTTTTTTCTTCGCTTTTTTCTTTAGGCTTTTTCTTTTTTAGTTTTTGAGATTTAGGGATTGAAGACCCGTTAAACAAATCCTGGATATTCATATTATTAAAGTTTAGATTCATTGCATCGGGCAGATTAATGCTGCCGTTATTCATAGCATCAAAGCTTTTCTGCATACAGTCATTGCAAATGCATATATTATTCACAGGAAGCTTAATCATCTTCCCCGCTTTACTTTCAGGGCGTCTGCATACATAGCAGATGTCTTCATAGTCTTTATCATCATCTTGTGCAGAAGTATTCTCTACCTCTGAAATATCGTTATTGTCTTTGTTGTTGTCACTCATCTTCTATTTCCTCCTGTGTAAGCATTAAATGCCTATTCAATATTATAGACCAAATCTTCTATTTGGGCAAATAAATAAACTATAAACTCTTACCCTATATCTGTCATAGAGTAAGCAGTCCAAGAATTATTGAAAATCTGTAAAGTTTATTTTGAAACTAAAGGTTCACTAAAGGAATCCCTTGTATATTAAAATTATGGTCGATGGACCAAAACAAATTGAAAGCGAGGTTTTATTATGGAACAAGTTAAAAGCAAAAAGACGCTGTTATCCGGAGGTGTGATCATCTCCATGATTGCCGCATTGATAGCAAGTCTGATCTTCTTCAACGACAGCACGCAAGCGGCGCCACCTTCCGGCCCCGGTAACCCATTTCAGGCAGCCACCCCGTTGAACGCCGATCAAGATGGTGAAGAATCAGCCGAAAGTGCCCCCAAGAGTGACAGCAAGGATTTTGACCTTGATTCCTTCAGTCAGGCGGTTGACAACTTTGTGAATTCCATCTTATCCGATATAAACGAGCGTTATGGCGATGTTATGCCCGAAGCTGGAGGGTCATTTTTCTCCTCTGGTGATACCATAGCCCGTCAGGTGGACGGCGTTTGGGAGTTTTCTACCGACGGAGGGGAAACTTGGACAAATGAAGCGCCCGAAGGCTTTGAAGCGAGCGAGGACGGCACCCGGTTTAGAATGGGCGGCGGTGAAGGCGATATCGAAGACTTTGATGTTGATTCATGGCTTAAAGAACAGTACAACGAGTGGCGCAGCTATTTTGACAAAGACGACAGCGACACCACCGGAACCACAGGTACCACAGGTACAGCGCAGAACATCACGATCTGATCGTATATAGGTCAGAAAAGTGTTAAACATACCCATTGCATGTTCCACACTTTTTTCAGAAGGAGGTTTGCACGAATCCGTGCATTATCTCGGCACCTGCCGTAGATAAATGCTGGCGGGCTGCTGTCGTTTGGCAACGGTTCACACCCTGTCCTTATGGGCAGGGTGCATAAGGAAGCAAGTACCGAACACTAAAATAACGAGATAGACGGTCAACAGACGGTTTTGTATGCAAGGGGCTATCGGGTAATGTCTAATTTTAACCCGGTCAGCCCCACATAGAGGCAACCCCATGAAATCAAGCTTTATAAGCTCTGATAACTTCACTTGGGGTTGCTTCTATATTGCTTATTTTTAGATTGCCCTCATTTTTGGGTATCAAAAACAAAGGGGGCTTATTCTTTCTTTTAAGCTACATTTTGTTCAGTTTTTCCCTCATATTTTTTGATTTCGCCATGCAGAAAGCGATGATATTTATTTAGATTTCTTCCAATCGTATACAACATAAACTCTTTCGTGACTTTTTCCGAAGAACGATAACTCCTGTTTAATAGTATATAATTCGGCAATGGTTAAGCCGTTTAGCTGTGGAGCAAAAAAGAACCAAAGTCTTGTATGAGTCATATACTGTAGATAGTATTAAGCAAATTTAGGAGAGACAACATGTCATATAAAAGAGAATCAGAATTGACCGGACGGATTGTTTTGCCGAAAGACCCACTGTACAATTCCTCCCGTCAGGAGTTCAACACATTTTTTAATAAATTTCCGCTGGTGATTGTTTTTGCGCAGGAGACGAAGGATGTTGTGAATGCCATACGCTGGGCGAGGTATAGAGGCGTTCCGCTTCGTATGCGCTCCGGCCGACACAACTACGAGGGATTGTCTGTTCTGAATGGCGGGCTTGTCATTGATGTCAGTGAAATGAAACAGGTGGAAATCAATCACGAACAAGGCACTGTCACGCTGCAAACGGGGCTTCGGGATTTTGAAATGACGCAGCAGCTCGCTGCACAGGGCTTAGTCGTCCCGCCCGGTCTTTGCCCAACCACAGGTGTCGCGGGCTTTACCTTGGGCGGCGGACAGAGTAGCCTGTCCCGTCCGTTGGGACTTGCCATAGACAATCTGTTGGAGACTGAAATAGTAGACTCAAACGGTTGCGTCTTACACGCAAGCGCAGATCACAACGCCGACTTGTTCTGGGCTCTGCGCGGTGGTGGTGGCGGAAATTTTGGCGTTTGCACCTCTTTGCGTTTCCGTGCGCACAAGATTGACACAGTTGCCTACGCCGCTATCAATTGGGGACTTGCCGATTTAGAACCGGTTCTGAACGTCTGGCAGGAATATACGCTTCCCGGTGCAGATGTTCGGTTTACACCGCTGCTTTCGATTTCGTCGGGAGAACAATCGCTTTTACTAGCGCAAGGGGTTTTTCTTGGCCCGGTAGAAGAGCTGCGCCGATTACTTCGGCCATTACTCAGAACTGGATCACCCGGAAGCGTTTTTATCAAGGAAATACCATGGGTAGAAGCTGCTGCCCGCATTGGCGAAACCCAGCCAGGCAACCCCGAACCGTTTAAAAGCGTCGGACCTTTTGTAGACGAACTGCTGCCAGATGAGGCAATTGGCATTATACGACGCTTTATAACAAATCCGCCGACTTCTTCCGTAGCCGTTTTATTTCACGGTTTGGGCGGGGCGGTAGCCGATGTTCCTGATAATGATACTGCATATTTCTACCGAAAGGCGTTGTCGAATCTATCGATATTCGCCACATGGAGCGAAGCGGAGGGTGCAGGTCCCGGCATTCATTGGGTGGAGCAATTTCGCAAAGATATGCAGCCTTTCACGCATGGTATTTATGTCAATACGCAGGATTTGTCAATAAGCAACTGGCAAAGAGCATACTATGGCTGCAACTTTGAACAGCTCACCCGGGTAAAGGCCAAGTATGATCCGGAGAATTTCTTCCGTTTTCCACAAAGCATCCCCCCGGCATGTTAGAACTTGTGAATATCTTCCAGTAGAAAGGATGAGTAAATTGTATTATAAAGATTATTATGACAGCAATTGTAACAATTGCGGAGATTTAAACGATATTCCGGGTGTATTAGTGGGAAGCGCGGAGGATAAAAGCGGGCGCACAGGCTGTACCGTTATCCTCTGCCCCAAGGGCGCAACGCCGGGCGTATCGGTAGCGGGCGGTGCGCCAGCCACCGAGCTGACGGATATTACTCGCCCGGGTATGCGGGATTATCCTGTCTATGCCACACTTCTAACGGGAGGCAGTGTCTATGGGCTGTCTGCGGCGCGAGGGGTTATGCGCTGGATTTATGAGCAAGGGATCGATCAGTATCCGACCGTACCGACGGCTGCTATTTTCGACCTCGTATACGCAGAAGGTTCTCCTCCACCCGATGAAGAATTGGGATATGCCGCATGTAAAGCAGCAAATCGCTGTCCTGTAAAGGAGGGTAATGTCGGTGCAGGAGCCGGTGCGACAATCGGAAAATTCTACGGAAAACCTATGAAAGGCGGTCTTGGTTCTGCATGCATCCGTATTCCAGGCGGCCCCATGGTTGCCGCGCTGGCAGTGGTCAATCCCCTTGGAGACGTATGGAACCACGGAAAGATTATTGCTGGAGCACTGAACCCAGACGGAACATTTGTGAATCAAACAAATGCAATGCTGGACGGCGTACCTTCGCCGTTATTTCAGGAAGCTCCGAACACAACCATTGCTGTCATTGTCACGACCGCACGGCTCGCAAAGGCCGAAACATGCCGGGTTGCTACGCTGGCACATGACGGCATGGCGCGAGCAATTTCTCCCGTTCATACCCAGTGGGATGGCGACACGGTATTTTGCCTTGCTCTTGGCACACATAACGAGGATTGGTCGGAGGACGCAGCTATTACCGTGGTGGGAACAGCCGCTGCAGTGGTTTTGGAGAAAGCGATTATCCGAGGGACTCTGGCGGCCCAGCCTGATAAGAACGTATATCAATCTTTGCACCGTGCCAAAATATAAATTTTCAATATCCTTTATGCCATTGTAACACGTATTTGTGAGGATTTATATGCAAAAATAAAGTGGTTCTGCAGATACTGGCTTTTAATTATTGATGACGGTAATAACAACGAATTCACCATTTTCAAAATGAGCTGATATCTTTCAAGAGCCGGTGCTTACCAATGCGCTTCTCGACAGATTGCTGCACCATTGTTCAGTTTTAAACATAAACGTACCCGCCAGCCTTAGTTGTTTGCTCTCTTACGGACACTGTCCGAAAGAGCAGATATACAATCAATAACATACCTTACAGTATATTTTACCATGCCAAGATTAACGGTATCCAATGTATCTTTTGAAGTGTGTGTGTGTTCCATAGCTCCACTAAACAAATCAGATGAAGTTACGGCCAAACAGGGAATACCCTTAAAAGCAAAGGCGGCATGATCGCCAGCATACCACTCTTGGCCTTTGATAATATTTTCATTTATAGTCATAAACCATTCTGCGGTTTTTGCGGTGCTTTGGTCAAGATTATAGAATGATACGGCGGTTTTTGCTCCGATATGGCAAGGGGAATCAATGTTAATGGCTAATACAATTTTATCTTGTCTGCTGCCTAAGTATTTCAGATATTCCAATTCCCCGGTTGCTCCGTAGTATTCTTCGCCATTTAGCGGTACTACATCAATATCATAGGCTCCAGTTTTTAACCCTCTTGCTATTTCCATTAGAGCAGCAACACCAACAGCATTATCAAGAGCGCCAGACGTATTATATTTGGTATCCATGTGGGCGCAAAGGATGATTTTTCCAACTGATTTTTTAGCTTTTTTAGATGCTACTAATTGGCGGCTGTTCGCAATCTTCTTATGTGACTGAATAAATAGGTGGGCAGTTTTTTGCAATTTGGCCGCCACTTCAATTTGTGAAAGCAGTTGCTCACTCATATAGGCCGATGCTATCATAAAATTACCATCCTCAAAGAGTGGGAATGGTTCCATTCCGCACATCGGATGTCTGCCAGTTGCGGCAATAATCGCTTTTGGCTTTTTTTGTTCCAGCAAAGAAATGATTTTTTTATGCTCCTCAGGATAATAGAAAGGGTAATTTTTCGGCTGCAATGAGCTTTGAGCTATTATACCGCTTAATATAAGAATATAACCGGCACAATCAATATTTTTCAATTCTTCTAAAGACTTAATAATCATAAGTTTTCCATTCCCGTCAAAAGGTTCAGAGAATGGACTCGATATGACCTCAATTAATTGTTCGTCTATCTTTAGAGTAGATTGTCCCTTTTCCCATGAAGTGCATTCAAAAGGGAGGGAATTTATATTAAAGCCCATATCTGAAAGTTGTTTTTCAAGGTAGTCCGTAATCACATTATTTACGTGAGTTCCAACCGGGCGCTCCTTTGTTATGGTTTCCATCAGTTCATATATCATTTATTTTCCATCCTTTTTAATTTTTTATCTTAGAGAAAATAACGCGCACCACCTCTCTACGACAAATCATAGCATAAATGCGAGGGGTGGTGTGCATATGTAAGGTTTAATATTTATAGCATTTTCATTTCTTCAAAAATAGGAGGTATCTTTTGTGCCGCATCCAAAAGTTTTGATAATTCATACATCCAGCGGTCACCGACGGAAATGAGTTCATCATGTTCAGGATTATTAAGTACGGACAAGGCCATATTTGATTGTCCTCTCTCATACATGGATATACTATGATGAATAGCAGCAATACTGTACCCCGCTTGCCGCAGCATATACACAACCCTTATTCTTTCCAAGTCTGTATTACTATACAGCTTTTCATTCTTACTTCCAGACAAATCGGAAAAAATCAAGCCATTCCGTTCCCAATTTCGCACTGCTTCAACCGTAATACCAAATAATTCAGCTACTTCTTTACGGGAGAGGTTTTTTTGTTCATCAAAAAGTTTCATTTCTTTTTCGGGGTTTATCCAAATTTGTAATACATCTGCCGTTTTTTGAGCCAAATCATATTCCTGTTTAATCACTTGCATATAATAATATGCGTGTTGAGTTCCTATATCCCATTGCTTTTTAGCTGATGCCCACAAAACTTCATTTCCTGCATTTCTAATACGCCGATTGGTAAAGGGATGGCCAAAAATACATCTGCATATTTTTATTTGTAAAACATGTAACTTTGTAAATTTACGATAGTTAGTTGTAGTCCTCTCTGCTGGCGATATGTAACCGAGCCGTTCATATAGCCTTATGGTATTAGGATGAATACCATACAAAGCCGCTAATTCAACTGGCTTATAGAATTTTTTATTCTGTTGCACCGCATCTATTCTCCTCCTGTCTAATCTAAATACAAGTATAGCGCATTTTAATTCATCTCACAATGTGTTAACAAAATGCAAGCCAAGGATCGTATACAGGAGACTGCGGAGTATATAAAAAAGTAGTTATATAAGCCTTTTAGGGGCTTCATAACTACTTTTTATTATCCGTAAAGATTATAGGTTAGATTCTGACCTTGAACGTAAAGTTGTTGTCAAACTTTGTTCCTGTGTATATTGGCCGCTTTCATTCGGTATTTGAACCACAATTGATACTGACTGGCCTGGCGTACATTCTTGTAATAATGCCTGTAATTCTTCCATTGAACTTACTGCAGTCCCATTAAATTCTGTGATAATATATCCCTGCTTGATTCCTGCAAACTCTGCCGCTGAACCGGCCGCAACGCTGGATACATATACCCCTGTTGGGTATCCATATTCATTTGTCATATCTTCATTTACCGTCCCACCTGAAATACCAAGATACGCCGTATCATCGTCTGTCTTAGTTGTTATTTCCCCACTGATGATTCCCTTAACAGTTTCAACTGCAGAATTGATTGGAATCGCATAACCCATTCCTTCTACGTTGGTATCACTATATTTGACAGTATTGATGCCAATAACTTCACCACGGGTATTGAGTAATGCCCCTCCACTGTTTCCGGGATTGATAGCCGCATCAGTCTGGATAAATTTCATAACACCATCTGTTAATTGAACTTCACGCTCTACTGCACTGATGACCCCGGTAGTGGTCGACTGGCCATATCCCAGGGCATTTCCTATGGCAATGGCACCATTACCTACGGCCAGGCTGTCAGAGTCGCCAAGAACCGCAACCTTAATTGAAGACTTCGTTTCCTCGCTTAACTGGTTCATATCCACTTCAAGAACTGCAATGTCCGCATTGGAGTCATATCCTTTAACAGTAGCCTGTGCCTTCGTATCATCATCAAAAGTGACTTCAATAGATGATGAATTTTGAATAACATGATAATTGGTCAATATATAAAGCTTCCCATCTGCTTCACTAAAGATAATTCCTGACCCGGCACCGTTGGTTTCATTGGAATATTTCCTTCCGAAGAAATCCTGCCCGGTCTGCTGAATGACCGTTGTAACCGCAACAATAGAAGGCTTTACTTCAGCAACAATATCAGAAACATCAGTACCTTCAATCGTCGGCACATTAACAGATGATGTCTTGACAATCCCCAAATTACCATTTGTATCTGTCAGGGCTCCATCACCATTGTCGGACAATAACCCACCGACAGTATTAACACCTAACATGGCGCCGCCTGCAACCAGTCCAAAAACCAGGCCAAGACAAGCGAATCTTACTAGCTGGCTTACAAAGCTTTTCCTCTTTTTAGGCGGCTCTGGCCGGTGGGAATCTTGTGGTTTGGGTGAACCTTCACTATAATAGCAATAATCATTATTGTCTGCATGGTAGTTATCCGATGTTCTCCGTTCATTATCGCCGGCTTGCCCTGCCTCTACGAAGGTATCTTGTTCGTAAGATACCGGCGGCTCTACATCAATATTATTTTCTAAATTATTGTTTTCATCAAATTCTCTATCCATAAATATCTCCTTTCAACAACGCTCTTCTTCAAATGATATTATTATTATATCAGCGAATTGTGTCTTTGTTGTGATGTGAATGTGAAAAATAAATGTCTAAATGTCGCTTAAGCGTTCCTTTAATCTCTTGCGGCCGCGGCTGATTCTCTGCCGTACGGCCGCCTCAGACATATCCAACATTTCACTAATCTCCTCATTGGTAAATTCCCAAACTCCGGATAAGATTAAAATGTCAGAGTATTTTGACGGTAATTGCTTAATTTCATGTAATAAATCTTCGTAATTCACATTTTCAAAAATATGGTCATCCGTCTGCATATCAAGCGAAGCATACTCCGTCTGATCCATTTCATTATCGTAGGAATATCTATATTTTTTATTTTCTTTTAGCATATTTAGGCAAATATGGTTGACAATAGTATATAAATAACTCTTCGTTCTCTTGCTTTCAATGTCGTCAATCTTATCCATATTTTTCAATATATTGAGAAAAGCGCTCTGAATGGCATCTTCTGCATGCCTATCGTCCTTTATAATCTTCCGGGCATAAAAATACAGCCGTTTTTCATATCTTTCGTATAGTATCAAAAACTTATCCGTATCTCCATCATTATTATTTACTTTATCATTAATATTCATACCTGCCCCCGACATCAAGTCATTTTGACTGCCTGAAGATAATCAATTTACTGAGAATATAATTTATTATAACAATAATTATATTACATATTACTTTAGCAACTAAATCCATAATCAATAATAAGTCCACCAATATAAACATTAGCAGCATTTCTATTAACCCGGAAACGAGTCTTCCGGTAATAAACATTAAAAGTTCTCTGGCTATGCCAGCGAAACCACTACGCGTACTTTTGAAAACCCAAATCCTGTTCGTAATAAATGCAAACAAAACAGCGGTCAGCCAGGAAATTGCCGTCGACGTCAAATAATGCATACCCAGATATTTCGTCCCAATGTAATACGTAACAAAACTGACTATAGTCGTTAATCCGCCAAAGAAAATATATGATATGATTTCCCTATATTTCTTCATTAAGTTTATCATCAACATATCACCTATTTCTCAATATTCGTGGAATCAATCAGGTAATGAGGCCTTTTTTTGACTTCATAATATATTCTGCCAATATATTCACCCAGTACGCCGATTGAAACCAGTTGGATTCCTCCAATAAATAATACGGCGCTAATCGTTGTAAAATATCCTGGTACCGAGATGCCTCGGGCTAAAATCTGGATAAATATAATGATTATATAAACTAAACTTACAAGCATCGAAAAAACGCCAAATAAAAAACATATTCTTAGAGGCTTATTATTAAACGAAAGCAGGCCATCTATGCCATATGATAATAATTTCTTGAACGACCATTTACTTTCGCCGGCAGCTCTTTGTTGGTTTTCATATTCAATTGTTATTTCCTTAAAGCCTATCCACGAAAATATTCCCTTTGAGAATCTATTGTATTCTTGTAAGGATAGAATAGCCTCCACTGCTTTGCGGGTGAGTAAACGGAAGTCACCGATACCATCTATCATTTTTACATCAACGATGTGGTTTACAAGCTTATAATACATTTTTGCGGATAAATATCTTCTTTTAGCCTCTCCGGTTCTGTTCCGCTTTGCTATCACCTGATCATAACCTTCATGGCATACCTCTATCATTCTAGGAATTAATTCCGGCGGATGCTGCAAGTCCGCATCAATAATTACTGCCAAATCACCGGAAGCATACTTGAGACCCGCCAGCATAGCCGCCTCTTTACCGAAATTACGGCTAAAAGATATATATTTCGTTTGATGATCTTCCTTGGCACAGTTTTGAATAATATTTAATGTTTCATCCTTGCTACCGTCATCCACAAAAATTAATTCAAAACCGTACCCTTTTACTCTACCGTCATCCGAAAGTATTTCTATTAATTTGCTATGGGTTTTCTCTATCACCATGCTTTCATTATAACATGGGATGATGACCGATAATAACATAATATTCCTCTCAATTCCTTATCCGCATAAAACCTTATTTACTAAAAAACAACCGGTTTAATGAACTGAATATAGCTCTGATTGAAGACCTTGTTATATTTGAACTAATGCCTACGCCAAAGGCACGTTCCCCTGTATCGGAATTAACAAGTTCAATATAGCTGGCCGCCTGTGAGTCTGAACCAGTCGTTAACGCATGCTCACTGTATAGTGTAAGTGTCGTCCTAAATCCCGCCTGCTGGCATAATCCATGTTTGACTGCGTCAATGGGGCCATTTCCAAATCCTTCTATTGTCTTCACTTCATCCTTATCCGTGTATGTTAATATGACTTTCGTATCAAACTCATCATTTATCTCGCTAATATCTTCCAGCTTTAGTTTTTTGAAACGCAGTGGGTATTTGGCATTAATATACATTTCACGGAATTCATTCATAATTTGCTCAGGTGTTACCTCGCCTTGTTTTTCTGATAATGCCTGAATAGCAGCAGCAAATTCCTTATGCATCTCTTTTGGCAGCTTAAATCCATAATACTGTTCTAAAACAAATGCTACGCCGCCTTTACCGGACTGGCTGTTAATTCTGACAACCGGTTCGTATAAACGGCCCAAATCGGAAGGATCAACAGGCAGATATGGTACCTGCCATATTTTTTCTTTTCTATCATTCCTTGCTTTGATTCCTTTATTAATAGCATCCTGATGGGAGCCCGAAAAAGCAGTGAAAACCAGCTTCCCGGCATATGGATGTCTCGGATGGATTGTCATCTTATTGCATCTTTCATAAATCTCAATAATTTCATTGATATTTTCAATGTCTAATTCAGGATTAATTCCATGAGTGAACATATTATATGCAACATTTAAGACATCCACATTACCGGTCCGCTCACCATTGCCGAAAATTGTCCCTTCAATACGGTCAGCGCCTGCAAGCAAAGCCAGTTCAGCCGAAGCCACACCACAGCCTCTGTCATTATGAGGATGTACACTTAAAATAATTTTCTCTCTTTCAGTAAAGTGACGGTTCATCCATTCTATTTGATCCGCATAAACATTAGGAGTAGTCAGCTCCACCGTAGAAGGCAGATTGATAATAATTGGGCGTTCTACGCTTGGCTGCCATTCTGCTTTAACGGCCTCACATATATCCAGCGCAAAATCAAGTTCTGTACCCGTAAAACTCTCCGGTGAATATTCCAGCAACAGGTTCCCCTCGAAATCTTTGCCAAAATCTTTTACCATCCGGACGCCATCAATAGCAATCTGTTTGATTTCATCACGGCTCATATGAAATACAACATCCCGCTGCAGCGTCGAGGTGGAATTATAAATATGCACTATAACATTCTTAATACCCTGTATGGAATCAAACGTTCTTTGAATTAAATGAGGCCTGCATTGGCTCAACACCTGAACACTTACATCATCAGGGATCAGATTCCGATCCACCAATGTTCTTAAGAAATCATATTCTATTTGTGAGGCTGAAGGAAAACCGATTTCGATTTCTTTAAACCCCAACTTTACCAGAAGCTTGAAATATTCCAGTTTTTCCTCTACTACCATAGGTTCAACCAGAGCCTGGTTCCCATCTCTTAAATCCACACTGCACCAAATAGGTGCTTTTTCAATCTCTTTACCTGGCCACTGTCTTTCCGGATAATTGACGACCGGTACTCTTTGATACTTTTTATAATTCAACATTCTTATTATCCTCCTTATTTTCAGACACCAAAGTCAAATACCCCGCAGCAAGCTGCGGGGTATTTGACCCTCGCGGCATTCGCCAAATGCAAGAATACAATTCTTGCGCCTGGCTCATTGCTCGCGGGAATAAAGCTATAGCTATCCCCTAAAGCTTTATTGTCCATAACGCTTCACGTGGTTACACCTCCCTCACTTGACAGAGTAACGCTAGTGAGGGTTAACATCCTGCATATTATAAATTCATGCCGCTCCCCTGCGGAGTCGTAAAACCACGCTATACATCTTTAATATAAATAATGTAGGCCCGACTATATTAACCCCATCTCAAAAATCATCCCTTTTTGCATTTATTGTGTTGAGTAATACTTTAACAAATCTGCAGATAGCTGTCAAGAATTATCTATTCTTTTAATCCACTCTCAATTAATATCTTAATTGTATTTAGAGCCTTTACTTCGTCATCACCCTCGCAGATCAGTTCTATCTCATCTCCCGTCTTCACGCAAGCTCCAAGAACACTCAGGACACTTTTGGCATTAGCAGTAGTGCCTTCTATCGTAAAAGTTATCTGTGATTTAAACTTCATTGCCTCTTTACATAAAAGCCCTGCCGGTCTGAGATGCAGACCTGACGGATTCACCACAACAACCTTATCCTTAACCATGTTATCCCCTCCAGATTTTATGACTTTCATTTTGATTCAATATTTACTTTGACTTTCACATCGCTTACTAGCCCAATGGCTGTACTAAAGCTAATTACCAGCGGAACCTCATGGCTCCCCTCTTCCAGGCCATTAACATCAATGCTGGCAGTTATATTGCTTGAATTGGTAGCCTTTATTTCACTTTCTGTACCGGTAATACTTAAGGTTATGTCCTCTCCTATGTAGTTTAGTCCTTCTGATTGGTTTCTGATTTGGATTTCACTAAACGGCAGCTCTATACTTGATGTTTTATCTTTTGTGATATTTATCGTGTAGGCAATCTCTGGATCTTCAGTATCAGCCAGCAAAATATCCCCATAGGCACTGGTATTCGTTAATACATCTGCTAAAACTACTGTTCCCTCTTTTGATGCATCAGCACCTGTGACATCTACGTCCGGCAGTACGATTTCCTCAATATCCTTTAATGCTTCAGGAGGTCCTGTAATCGTTATCCTCTCCTGAGACTTCTTTATTTCGGTCACACTATAGCCGTCAGCAGGTATGCCGCTAGTCTCCAGTCTAACACCAACCTCTTTTATGGGATAAATCGTAATAGTAGCCTCTACCGTTTCCACATTGAGTTTTATATTGTTCCCCATGACATCACCATTCTTATCGTAAACAACCGGCTCAAGTGTTTGAACAACCGTCTCGCTTTGTCCATTTATATCACAAGTCACCTCTACTTTGCCAATTTTCTCAATGGCAGCTTTGGGACCTGATACAGTGACTATATTCGGTGATGCCGATGTACCTGCCACACTAAAGTTATCAGCGGCCGTCCCAATCGGTGTCACTGTGACCTTAACCGTTTCCTGGGCCCTCACATCAATATTAAGCGGCAGGGTATGCTCCTGCTGGATAATCGTAATTTGGTCTGCATATCTTAAAGCCGTAACCGTAATGGGTATCGTATCCATTATCGTTAACTGCGTTAAATCGGCTGTTGCAACAAAGTCTGAGGATTTCAGCCAATCCACCACTGAAGTTTTCCCACTTATTGAAATGGTCACTTTCTGATCTGATGTAATTTCATAAGTTTGACCCCTTTCCTCTAATTCTTCTTCACCTTTTATCTCTACATCTATTACCAACGATTTCGTTTTTATGGGATCTTCAATGCTTAAAATAACCAACCATATAACGAATGCACTTATTAATGATAATAACTTAAGACCCGAATTATTTGTTAGTTTTTTTCTCATTTTTTATTATCCCCTTCAGTCTCTTTAGCTTTCCTGCTTCGGGATTAGTACGTGTTTTTTTAAGCTGTGCCTTTAATTCTTCGCTGTCTATTCCCTGAATCAGTTTTCCATCTTTGGCAATCGAAACCTTCCCGGTCTCTTCAGATACAACAATTGTGAGACTGTCTGACACTTCACTGATGCCGAGAGCCGCCCTGTGTCTCGTTCCCAGGGATTTACTCAGTTCCATATTATCTGATAACGGCAAATAACAGGTGGCCGCTATGATCCGGTTCTTACGGATAAAAACAGCGCCATCGTGCAGAGGCGTATTATGCTCAAAAATATTGATAAGTAATTGGCTGGATATTAATGAATCAAGCGTAATTCCCGTTCTTTCATATTCACTGAGCAGAACCTCATGTTCAACGACAATTAAAGCCCCCGTCATTGTTTTAGACATCTCAAAGGTTGCTTTAACAATTTCATTATTCCTTTTTTCATGGCTTATAGCATCGTCTTCATAATTATTTGAGCCGATAATGGATAAAACAAGATTCTTCCGTCCTAATTGTTCCAAGGCACGTCTTAATTCCGGCTGGAAGACAATAAACAATGCAATAATAATGACGTTAAATGTTTTCGTAAATATCCATAAAATAATTGTCATGTTCAGCAAATACGCCATCAGAACAAATACTACAATCACTATGATGCCTTTAAATAAAGACCAGGCTCTTGTATTCTTAAACCACTTTAGTATCTGATATATAATGACTGCAAGCAATAATATTTCAATAATATGAGTCAATGTTAATTTTGGAAAATATACCCACGAAAAAGTACTTCTTAAAAAGTCTAAAACTCTACTCAACTTGCCACCTTCTTACCTACCTTTATCGTGTCAGCCTCTATTCAAGGTCATCATAATCTATTTCATCATACCCGGTATCCATATCTTCCGTTGAAAAATCCGTTTTTCTATTCACCGGCTTACGCTTTTCTGATTCTTTATTCTTAGCGGCTTTAACTGGTTCAGCTGCTTTAGCCGGTTTGGCTGCTGCCTCTTTTGGTTCTGAAGTTATTTTCCGGATCTTCACTTCCGGAGCCGATACATTAATCTTTGGTATCGCTCTTACATAGTAGTAATAGTCATCATCTTCGAATTGTACAAATTCTTTTCTTTTATAGTCAATGCAGCAAATGAAGAATTGTAAGGCTGCAATGGCAATCCCACTGATTAGACTCCCTAATATGACGCCAACACCGCTGATATCTACATTCAAAACCTTCGCTCCGGCCAGCAAACCGATCATATTAGCCAGCGTACCAACACCAATGCTGATATACCATGAATAATCTATCGGCAGACGCGATACGACATAGGTTAGCAAGATAACAAGGGTGAAAATAATAAAAAATAACTGAACTTCCTTATCCGACATCAGGCTGTCTATAACAACCGTATATGCAGCCAATGTGCCTTCAATATCTGTATTACTGGTAATCATAGGAGCCGCTTCCTTAATATAAGTGATAAGCTTTGACATCACTACAGACATTCCTACGGGTATAATCGTGAATGGCGTATACTTAAGGCCAGCCAGCAATGGGACTGCATAATGGAGATGAAACGGTGCAAATACAGGGATTGCTATCATCAACAGCCCATGTTTAGGTGTAAACTTCAAATATAAGAAATAGTAAATACTAAAAATCACTAACGCAAGCAGGGCCAGCAGCATTGACATCTTAAACAGATGCAGTAAAATGACTATAACTGCAATAAGTACAAATACGGCAGGAGAAACAAATGCACATATTAAAGATAATATGAGTCGGATTGGCAGCTTCGTTAAGATATCATAAGTCCCAATCTCTTTGGTTATATAATTAAAAAACAGGATGGCTAAAACAAACTTTAAAAATATGTTGATATAGGTCTCGTACTTTTTATATAAATCCGTAATCTTACCTTTATAAACAAACAAACTAGTCAACACTGGTTTTACCTCCTAATGATCCATCAGCTGCTTTATTGGATAACTTCTGAATCCTTTTTAAAAGCAGCTCATACGTTTTAATACGTTTTACCGCTTTACTATATTTATACTGGTAAAACACAACACAAATGATGATATATGCGGCTATTGTTAAAATATAAATTAATAATAATAATTTACCCAGTGATACCAGGTTTATATTTAAAATACTTTGAAAAAGATTATTTGATGTGTAAATCAAATAAATGCCACATATAAATATAAAAGCAAATGTCACACCGATTAGGGTTTTCAGCATATTATATCTAACGTAATCGCTGCCGGAATATTCATTAATCTGAATATCTTCTTTGCCTCCCCGGCTTTCATAAATCGCTGCCTTAGTCATGGCTTCGATCTTCTCTTGATTAAGCATAATCTACCTCTCTAATTGAAATCTTTTTAGTATTATAACATACAACAATGTAGATTACAAAATTTTTTACAAAAAATCAGCGGTCTCTTGTTTTGCAATATTTTTTACGCTTTCACGAATAACCAGTTTTGTTCCAACTTCTATTTTCATTGAGTATTCCCTTCCTTGTTCCATTTTAGCCACCAAAAGTTCTACAACCTCAGGTCCCAAAATATGCTTAGGAACCTCTATGGTCGTAAGCTGAGGTTCAATCATTGTGCATATTGGCCGATCATCGAACCCAATTACAGACACATCCTCCGGCACTCTTAATCCGCCTTCCTTAAATGCCTGAACCGCACTACAGGCAATCAAATCATTTTCTGCAAAAAAAGCCGTTGGCAGACTCTCCTTCTTCTCTATATAAGCCATAGTGTCCTTTTTAACCTCAGACTCCGAATACCCCACTTCAATAATATTATTCTTATCAAAAGTAAGTCCTTTATGCCTCAAGGCCCTTTTAAATGCCGTATAACGCTCCTTGAAACTATTTATCACCACTTTGCTTTTGATATAGCCAATTCTCTCATGCCCCATATCGCACAGATGCAGTACCGCTTTAGCCACTCCCTGTGAATTATTGATAGCTACCGCATCCACATCATTCTCTTGAAAAAAATTATCTAAGATTACAAATGGTAATCCTAATTGTTTAAAGACTAGCAAATCATCATAGAACATTTCAACCGCAAAGACTATCAGCCCATTACTTTTTGCACTTTCGATCTGATATTTTTGTTCTTCAAGCGTCATTTTTTTATTAATATACACAAAATTCAAAGTATATCCATACTTTCTCGCAGTATCTGTAATACCTTCTAGTATATAGGTAAAAAATGGCGATTCATCTATTATACTTCCTTCTCTTTTATAAACAACAAACCCAATATTACCATTGTCAATCATATTGTCATTCAACAAATACCCACAATCAAGTTCCTTAATTTTTCGAATAATTTCCGCCCGCCGCTTGTCACTGACGCCAGGCTTATTATTCAAAACAAGGGACACCGTGGCCGTAGATACTCCAATCATTTCCGCTATATCCTTCGCTTTAAGCGCCATCTTAATTCACTCCTATCTAAGTTAATCTTACTAAATAAAATTAATTATTTCAATATATATTTTTAGATGAGATAACAGGAAGCAAAACCAGTCAAATACTATGCCGCAAGCAGCGGGGTATTTGACTGGTTTTGCTTCCTGTTTTTATTCAAATGCATTCCGTCCGGTCTCACCATGACGTATCATAATTACTTTTGTTTTATTTACTCCACCATCTTAATGACAGATTTAATCACCGCATCTTTGCAGTTTAAACTATAATCAATTGCCTCAATGCAGTCTTTAAAATCATATACATGAGACACAATCTTCTTTACCGGAATAGCCCCCGACGCTACCGCGGCGATTGCCTTTGGATACAGATTTCTGTAGCGATATACCGAGTAAATGGTTCCTTCCATGGCATTTAATGTTGCCACATCCAGCTCCAAATGTGGTTCCGGCGATACGCCTACAAGCGTAACTTTTCCTGAGCGCCTAATCAACTTACAGCTCTTAAGAGTTGTGGAACGATTACCGGCACACTCATATACCTGATCCACACCGCCGCCCGGAAGTGTTCTGGCAAATTCCACGATATCTTCTTCTTTTCCATTAAATATTCTGGTTGCTCCTACTTCTTTTGCTTTCTCCAAACGCTTTTCCATAACATCAAATGCATAAATTTCACTAACGCCTCTTGCTTTCAACGTCATGATTGTTACAAGTCCAATACAGCCACAGCCTAACACAATCGCTGAATCTCCCAGCTTTGCATTTGACAGTTCACATCCATGCATTCCCACCGCAAGCGGCTCAATCAATGCGCCTTCCATCGTGTCCACATGATCAGGAAGCTTAAAACACATACTGGCGGCGTGGGTGCAATATTCTGAAAACACACCATCCTTCTCTCTTGGAATTGCCATAAATTTTACACTTTTACAAAGATTGTAATGTCCCATCCTGCAGTCATCACAATCTCCGCACGGAACCCCCGGTTCGATCGCAACCCGGTCACCAATCTTGAAGTCTTTTACGTTCTCGCCCATTGCCGTTACGACTCCGCCTGGCTCATGCCCCAACATCAGTGGTCCTTCCGGTACCCAATTTGCCAGTCTTCCTTCATCATAAAAATGGAGATCGGAACCGCAAACACCGACATACTCCAGTTTAACCTGTAGTTCATCTGCTTTTGGCTGCGGTATATCATACGTCATCCACTCCATTTTCTTTGCACCTGTCATTACGCAAGCTTTCATTTTTCCTTCCATCGCTATCAACCTCGTCTCTTTTATTGTAAGTTTATTTAGTTAATATTTTTGAAACCGCCTTTTTCCAGCCGGCATATTTTGCTTCTCTTATTCGGCTATCCATATTTGGTTCATACTTCCGCCACTTCAGGTTACCAAAAACTTTTTCATCCCAGACGTGAAGCGCGAGTCCTGTCACATATGCAGGACCGATTCCCGATAACTCCTCTGAATCCGGTATCTGCACGGCCGTTTCTGCAATATCGCTTTGAAACTGCATGAGATAATCGTTTCCCGTCGGCCCACCGTCGACACGCAGTTCCTCCACCTTTATCCCCGCATCCTCACTCATCGCCTTGATAATATCTGTAATCTGATATGCAATGCATTCAAGCCCTGCCCTGACTATCTCTGCCCGTCCGGTTGTCCTGGTCATTCCTACTAATGCAGCGGTGGCACGGCTATCCCAATAGGGGGCTCCGAGACCTGTAAACGCCGGAATCAGGTAAAGGCTGTCAGTCTGCGTGGCTTCCTTAGCAATATCCTGAGTTTCAGCAGGGGAATCAATCAGCTGTATATGATCTTTTAACCAGGTAATCACCGCGCCTGTATAATTCAAGTTTCCTTCCAGAACATAGTTCACCCTTCCTCCTATCCGCCATGCCAGAGAAGTGACTACGCCATGGGTGCTTAATACCGGAACCTCTCCTATATTCATCATTATCGAGGAGCCAGTTCCATATGTAGCCTTCATCATCCCCCTCTTTAAGCAGCCCTGTCCATACAGTGCGCCATGAGAATCTCCCAGTACTCCACGAATCGGCAGAGGCTCTTTAAACAGTCCTTCAAAATCCGTTTCGCCAAAGCAGGCATCTGAATCACATACCTCAGCAAGATTCTTAGGATCAATGCCAAATAGGCGGCAGATTTTTTCATCCCATTTTAATTCAAATAAATTGAATAACTGCGTTCTGGAAGCATTAGAATAGTCTGTCTTATAAGATTTTTTGCCGGTCAATTTGTAAATCAGCCAGCTATCTATTGTCCCATGACAGATTTCTCCGGCTCTGGCCTTCTCTTTTGAACCTTTTTCATTCTCTAGTATCCACGCAATCTTGGCGGCCGGAAAATAAGGAGACAGGTTAATCCCGGTACGCTGACGGATTTCTTCCGCGTACCCTTGTTTTTCTATTCGTTCACAGATTTCGCCCGCCCTTGAACATTGCCATACAACAGCATCTCCAATCGGCTCTCCCGTTTGCTTATCCCATGCTAGTGACGTTTCCCTTTGATTACTGATTCCGACTCCGGCTATCAAAGCCTTATCAATTCCAGCTTCTTCTACCAGCCTTTTCACAACTTCAACTGTATTTTCATAAATCTCTATGGGATCATGGGAAACCCAGCCTTTATCATTTACAATCTGTTTATGAGGTTTATCCTTACGCCCAATCAGGCTGCCGCTTTCATCGAAAAACAGCGCTTTAGTACCCTGTGTGCTCTGATCGATACTAATTATATATTTCATCTATATCAACTCCATTGCTTTCTTTGCAATCCCTTCAGCATTCATGCCGTAATAGTTAAATACCTCTTTTGATGTTCCCGTAATGACCGGTGCATCCGGCAGCGCCACATTAAATACCTTCTTCGGGCATTCACGCCCGACCACCTGGCTAACCATCGATCCCAAACCGCCGAATGGTACATGTTCTTCAACAGTCAAAACCACTTTCGCACTTCCGGCCATCCTGATTATTGCTTCTTCATCCAGCGGTTTCAAACAGTACATATCCAGCACGGCAGCTTTTATTCCTTCTGGCTCCAATAGTTTAGCCGCATCGTATGCAGGCTTTACCATTTCTCCGCATGCAATCATTGCAATATCACTTCCCTCACACAGAACTGTCGCTCTATCCATCTCAAACGGACATTTCTTTTTCTGGTAAATGTCTTCGACAGCATTTCTTCCAACACGTACATAAGCCGGTTTCTTGTCCTTCACAAGAGCCTTTATCAATTTTTCTGTCTGAAGGCGGTCACTTGGCAGATATACCCGCATATTGGGGATCGCAGACATTGCCGCAATATCCTGGGCTGAATGATGACTCATCCCAAGTGCCCCATAGCTGATACCACCGCTGATTCCAATCAATTTTACATTCGTATTTGAGTATGCTACGTCTACTTTACATTGTTCATAGCTTCGCGTGCTTAAAAAACAAGCCGGAGATGCCGCAAATGGTTTCATGCCGCATTTTGCAAGCCCTGCCGATACGCTGACCAGATTCTGCTCAGCAATTCCCAGCTCTATATATTGCTCCGGATAGGCAGACGCAAACGGCGCAAGGGATGCAGAGCCACGGGAATCACTGCACAAAACAGTGATATCTTTATCCTGTTTCGCCTCTTCCATCAGCACTTCACAAATCGCCTGACGATTTGGAATAGTATTCATTTACAGTACCTCCTTTCTTTCTTCAAAATCATGCATTAACTGTTCAAACTCTTCTTTTGCAGGTACTTTATGATGCCACTCTAACTTGTTCTCCATTAAAGCCGAACCTTTTCCTTTAACAGTATTGGCAATGACTACTGTCGGCTTTCCCTTTATTTCTTTCGCTTCTTTAAAAGCCACATTTAATTGTCTAATATCATTCCCATCTTCTACATCAACCACGTGCCAGCCAAAGCTTTTAAATCTTGCGTGTAAATCGTCATGTCCCATAACCTCTTCCGTATTACCTGATATCTGAAGTCTGTTTCTATCCACTACCGCACATAGGTTATCCAGATGATATTGATTTGCTGCCATTACGCCTTCCCACACGGAGCCTTCTGCAAGTTCCCCGTCACCCATTACAGTATAAACCCTGTATTTCTGTTTTTTCATCTTTCCCGCAAGCGCCATCCCAACGCAAACCGGGAGCCCATGCCCAAGAGAACCCGAATTCATCTCAATTCCAGGGAGTTTATTATTTGGATGTCCAATGTAAGGGGATCCAAATTTGCTGAACTTTGCAATGACTTCCTTAATATCAAAAAAACCTTTCTTCGCAAGAACCGCATAATACGCTTCTACCGAATGTCCTTTACTCATAACAAATCTATCCCTGTCAGGAGCTTCCATGTTTTCCGGAGTAATGTTCATCTGATCAAAATACAATTCTATTAGTATCTCCATGACGCTCATATCACCACCGATATGCCCTCCCTTTCCCTGCACAATCATACGTACCGTATCTTTTCTCAAATCATATGCTAATTTACTTAACTCCGTCATATATTTCCTTTCTATTTGCTTTCTCATTTTACTGATTTACGGAAGCGATCCAGGCCTACTGCCAATAGCACCACGATTCCCATACAAACCTGCTGCCAGTAAGTATTTACATTCAGCAGTGTCAATCCATTGTTCAATACCGCTATGAATATTGCCCCAACAAGTGTTCCGCCCATGCTGCCGATGCCTCCTTTCGTGAAGCTGGCTCCGCCGATAACTGCTGCTGCAATCGCATACATTTCATAAGATTGTCCCGCAACCGGCTGTCCCGAATTAAGCCTTGCCATGTAAATAACACCACTGAGCGCAGAGCAAAAGCCTGACAGGGTAAATGTCGCCAATACAACACGTTTTACATTAATTCCCGATAGCCTTGCCGATTCACTATTGTCACCTACGGCACAAACCTTTCTTCCCATCGTCGTTTTGTTCAGTACGATATAACAGATTACATATACTATCACAATAATCCATACGATATTTGGTATATATAAAATACTGCCTAAGGCAAGGCTCGTCATTCCCTCCGGCAAACCGGTAACCGCCTGGCCACCTGTATATAGATACGCCAGGCCTCTAAAGAGCCACATGGTTGAAAGTGTTACGATAAAAGGTTGAAACTTCAAATATGCAATCAAAAACCCGTTTACCATCCCAAGAATCGTGCCGGCAGCCAAAGCAACCACGATTCCCAGAAATGCATTGCCGGTATCCACCATAAATGACGCTCCCATACATGAGGCAAGCGCCAAAATCGCACCTACCGAAAGATCCGTATTCCCAGATATGATTACATAAGTCATACCCACTGATATAATCGCATTCGTGCCACTTTGAATAAGAATATTGGTAATATTACCGCCGCTCAAGAAAATAGGACTCAATACAGCAAAAACCACCATCAATATAAGCAGCATCAGAACGGTCCCAAAACCACCTGATAATAATTGTTTTACCGAAAAGTTCTTCTTTACTTTTTCCACCCTTTATTTACCTGCCCTTCGTCGTAACGTATTTCAGCACATTGCCCTGATTGATTTCATCACCCTCAATTTCACCGGTTATATGTCCTTTTGACATGATGATAACCCGGTCGCTGACTGCCACCAGCTCGTTTACTTCAGAAGAAATGACAATGGCTGCCCTGCCCTTCTCTTTGGCAAAATCCCGAATAAGCTGATGGATTTCCGCTTTCGCAGCTACGTCAATTCCTCTGGTCGGCTCATCGAAAACAAGTATATCGCAGCCTGCATGAAGCCATTTTGAGATTGCCACTTTCTGCTGATTACCACCACTTAGATTTACAACCTTGGTCTGTGAACGTCCCTTTGTCCTTAATTTCTTTATATAGTCCTCCGAGATATGGCGTACCTTTTTCCAGTCTATAAAAGAGCCCTTGCTGACCTTTTTCATATCACAATGTACCGTATTCTCCTCAATAGAAACTCCAAGAGATAGCCCATCCTCTTTTCTGTTCTCACTTAAATAGCCAATTTTATTTTCTATAGCATCTTTTGTATCCTGGATCTTACAGTCTTTTCCCTTTATTTTCACCGTCCCGCCAGCAAGTTTATCCGCTCCACAGACCATCCGCATAAGCTCTGTCCGCTTAGATCCGACCAAGCCTCCTATTCCGAGCACCTCACCTTCATATACCACTAGGCTTAGATCCTCGATAAAGCCCCCGTCTGTTATATGTTCCAGTTCAAGTATCGGTACATCACTATGTTTTGTTCTTTTCTTTCCCGACAATTCTATATCAACAGTTTTACCGCTCATCATTTGAATTAAATCATCCTGCGTGGAATTGACCATTTCAAGCGAACCGATATATCGCCCGTCACGCATCACAATTGCTTTATCACAAATTTTAAATATTTCGTCCATCCTATGTGATATATAGATAACCGTGATGCCCTGCTCTCTTAATGTATTAATCACCTCAAACAACCTTGCCGCTTCTTCCCACGTAAGAGAGGTCGTCGGCTCATCCATAACCAACACTTTACAGTCTACTGCAAGTGCTTTTGCGATTTCCACCATCTGCTTTTCGGGTAGTGCTAATTCTTTTACTTTCTTATGAGGATCTATGTAATCTGCATTCAATTTCTTCAATTGCAGCTGCGTGTTTTCTTCCATTTTTTTGTAATCAATGAATCGACCAAACTTTATTTTCATTGGTTCATGGGTAATATAGACATTTTCCATGACACTCATCTCCGGCATTAGGCTTAATTCCTGATAAATGATTGCTACACCGAATCCTCTGGCCTCTAATGTGGAATATTGTTTTGGCAGCTTCTTACCATCTAAAATTACATCTCCGCCGTCCCTCGTATAAGCGCCGCTCAACACCTTCATCAATGTTGACTTTCCGGCTCCGTTTTCGCCTAATAAGGCGGCAACCTCACCTTTGCAAAAAACCATAGACACATCATCCAGAGCTTTCACACCTGGAAATTCCTTTTGGATATGCTTAAACTCCAATACTTTTTCAGACATCCGAATTCTCCTATCTTGTTTATTACGCCTCCGGGGATAAGGGGCTTTTAATACCCCTTATCCGTTGTACCGCGTAACGGAAATCGCTCTGCTGCATATTCATAAATAGTCTGATCCGTAAGTCCTTCCATAAATTCCTTAGTCACCAACGTACATTCATATAAAATCTCCCTGTCATAGGAATAATTATCATTCATAATCAGTGCGGCTGCCAATTTTATACCCATCGCTCCCTCATCCAGGTTCGGAAGCGATACGAATGCATCCAAATCTCCGCTCATAGTCATATCTACCGCATCCAGTATTCCATCGAAACCGACCAGGATCAGATCTTCTGCCGTCTTACCTGCAGATTTAGCCGCATTCACCATACCTACAGCCATCTGGTCATTACATGCAAAGATTGCCTTTATATTGGGGTTTGCTGTTAGAATATTCGTCGTTACATCTGCTGCCTTATCACTGGACCATTCCGCACTTTGTTCCGCCACTACCAGAATTCCCGGATATTCCGAACAGGCCCTCATAAATCCCTCATACCGGTCAACGCCTGTAGATTGTTCCATCAGACCTGTAATGATTCCGACTTCACCTTCGCCCCCAAGCTGCTCACATATATATTTTCCCGCTTTGTAAGCGCCCGCCTCGTCATCACCGCCGACAAATGCATCTATTACCGATTTATCACTGATACGTGTATCAAAGTTTACAATCTTAATCCCTTGCTCCCTTGCTTTTTGAATGGAAGGAATAACCCCGTCTGAACTCGCTGCTGAAATAACGATAGCATCTGCCTTCTGTTCAATCGCCGCTTCAATCATCGCAACCTGTTTTTCCAGATCTACCTCTTCCTGCGGAATTGCAATTGTTAAATTTACCCCTAATGCATCCGCTTCCTTTTGCGCAAAATCTGATACAGAAATCCACCATGGATTGTTGAGTGTTTTTCCAATCCAGTAAATATTCATACTATCCGCCGACTCCGTTGTTGCTGTCACTGCTTCCGTTGCAGACGTTGCGCCTGTCGATGTACAGGCCGTTAACCCAAGAGCCATAGCTCCTGCCAGCATTACACTTAACATTCTTTTTTTCATTAAACTTTCCTCCATCATCATTATAATTCTAACAATTCCTTCTGATTTTGCACAAAGAATATTTTGAATATAACTAAATTTAATTAAGTTATATTTTATTTCTTTTTCACCTCTTTGTCTTTTATTTTTTAGCATCTTTGTGCTTTATGTCTAAAATAATATCAATACAAGCAGTATTTGTCAATACATTTTATACTTTTTATTTAATTAATTTTATTAATGTTAAATTTTTACTTAATTTAATTTATTTGCAAATTATTATTTATTCACTTCCTTGCATACTCAATACTATCATTTATTACATTTATTTTCTTTAGTCCAAATGACCATTTGCAGTATTTTAAAAAAAAATGACAAAACATACCTTGAGCCAGATATAAGCGCCATATGCGGCCCTGACAATCTGGAGGAACGTGTATTCTTTAATTTTGTGCTTTAGCACATTACGGAGGGAAATATTATGGCTGCCAAAAAAACGACTATAAAAATGGTTGCAGAAAAAGCAGGAGTATCACGAGAAACGGTGGATCGTGTTATAAATAATCGTTCTCACGTTAGCTCCGAAGTATATGAGAAAGTAATGAAAGCATTGGAAGAAACCGGTTAACTCGCCCCGGGATATTCATCAGATAAATCTTACAAATACAAATGCAAAGCCCATGAAACTCGGAGTTATTCTTCCTAATTGGACAGGACACTAAATGCCAGTCTGATATTCCCGAAGAAAGCATCGAAAAGATGGATTATTTATTGGATCAAGGCGTTGAAGGCATATCCTTATGCACAATAAATGATTCCCGAATTGTAGAAAAAATCGGTCTCCTTAAAGAAAAGAGTATTCCTGTTGTTACTTATAATTCTGACTTACCCGACAGCGAGCGTATCTGTTTTGTCGGGCAGGATTATAATAAAAGCGGCCGCATCGCTGCTGAGTTAGTCAGAAAGGGTACAGCTAAATCCAGCGATGTTTTAGCGGCAGTTGGTAATCTGGAATTCAATGGGCACAGAACGCGGTTAAAATCAATAATAATATATCTATCATTTGCTCACAGAATCTTTAGCAGGAGTTACGCCAGAATACCGCGAACAAGGGCCGGACTTCCTATTAAATAACTGCATGGTTTCCTAATAATATGCACAAGCAGCAGTACTGTAGGGGCGTACTCTGGCTGCCCCGCGAGTGCATTGCTATATAAGCTTCTTCTCTTTCGCTATCCGGACAGCATCTACGATATTTGATGCTCCCAGCTTATCATAAATATTTTTTATGACACTGTTTATCGTACTGACGGATAAATAACAGCTTGACGCAATTTCGGTTCTTGTCAGCCCCCGGTAAAGATACGTCAGCACTTCCTCTTCCCGCTTTGATAATTTGACTTGATCTGTATTAACTATAGCATGCTCACTATTATATTCGGAAATAATCTGTGAGAGCTGTTTTGCGTAGGAAGAAGATTTTATATAAATATTGTCAAGCCACTCTTTTGGGACTTTACAGTTTTCCGTCTGCTTTGCAGTACGAATCAATGTTCGCATTTTGTATCCATATTCAATGAACTGCATGATCAAATTGTTGGGATAAGCAAGCTCATACGCTTCGTACAGCTCATCCATAGACTCTTTGCTGTTTCTCATATTATGATGGATAATTGCTCTTGTGATTTTGTTCTGTATGATCGCATACAGTATCCCTCTCGCTCCATACATCAGGTCTGTCTGCTCCATAAAAGCCAAAAGTTCATGATACCGGTTTTCAGCTAACAAGTAATCGGATCGGATCAAATATTCCCTGCCTAGTATTACCGGAGCCAGCATTTTGGTTATTCCTTCTTTGTCTTGTATCCACTTGGAAACTTGATCGGTTTCTCCAATTTTCACAAAGAACCAACTTCTGATAATGTCATTCAGGGAAATACAGCCGGACTCCTGAAAGGTTTCCAGTTGGTACAGCATTTGACCCAAAATATCCGATATCTCCGCATATTTGCCTTTAGCTGTAAAAATCCGCAGCAAGACAAAGTTTGCCATAAACTCAATGTCATATTGCTGATACTGCCTGGACTTATAGATAGCCACATAAGCATTTTTTTCGGCCTCCTTAAGATCTCCTATATAAAGACTGGACTCAGAGGCATTCAAATATTCGATTCCGTAACTGCATCCGTTCATTACCCTAAATGCATAAGGTGCGGCATTAAAAAGGGCATCCTGATGTCTTTTCAGCTCTCCAGGTGACGGCTCTTTAATACTGCAGACATTAAGGCCCTCCGCAATGTTGAGGTTTTGACCGACCAGCTTACTTCCCTCTGGTAAGCATTCATCCGCCATTCTAAAAAGTTCCTCAAACTCATAATCCAGGTTGACGATACTAATGAGAGCAAGTGTTATATACGCTTCACCCAAAACAGCCAGGTTCTCTTTTGTTTTTGGCAAAGTCTCATATTCATTCCGGATCTTTACAAGCTCCTGTCTGGCCTCGTCAATACGGTTATTGTTGAACATAAAGAACGCCCTTACCACACGCATAACAGGTCTCTTCCTAATGGTGTCCTCCGGAGCCTCCTCAATCAGTTTGATAAACGAGTCTGCGGTTTCTTGTGCGACATGGTAGTCAAAAGATATAATAATGTTAAAAATCTCGTCATAGATGCCACATTGCTTATAATGAATGAGCGCATCGGATCTGCGGTTGTTTTCTAAGTACCATTTTGCTGCCGTTAAATGTATTTGCAAAATTTCATCTTTCGCCAGCCCTCCTTCCCTCGCCAGGAGAAATTTCTTGAATAAAGGATGGAAATGGCAGCAATCAGAAAATGAATCATAACGGATCAGCAGATGTGATTTTTTCATTTCGTATATAAGAGATAAATCATCATCTACCAGTTCATTCAAAAGGCCGATAGGTAAACCATCCAATACGGATAGCTTAATCAGGAAGTTTTGCAGTTTTTCCGAAGCAGTGCCAAATATTTCTTTCTCTATTAAATCATAAATATCAATTTTAGCCTCTAAGATAGGATTTTGATTGCTCATATTTCCTTTTCTTATAGCCAGTCCTACAAGGTAAATTGCAAAAATCCATCCTTCCGTATAAGAATAGATGTCAACGGACATATTTTCGTCAAGATCAAAATCCTGTTTATGGTAATATGCATCCATCTCATCTCTGGAAAAACGCAAGTCGTCCTCGGTTATACGTGCCAGCAGCCCCTTAGACAGCATTTCCGCCAGGCTAAGCTCCGGAATTGTCCTTGATATCAATACTATGGAAACATTCTGAATCCGAGCCGAGATAAACAGTTTAAAAAAATTCAGAATAGTTTTATTTTCTATATGATAAAAATCATCAAATACGAGAATAAAATGTTCATTTAGAGGGAGCGCCTTTGCAAGCTGGCGCAAAAACTGGTCAAAGGCCGCAATTGTTTCCAGATATCCAATGGATATCAAGCTTTTAAACAAGCTATGGCTTTGCGGCTTGAGCGAGTAAGCAATATGCTCCCAAAATCTGTCACCGAGGTTGTCCAGTTCCGAAAGCTGCACCCATCCCGTTTTGCATTCCACTGCCTTTAGTGCCGACAGAACCGCCTGAGTCTTGCCATATCCCGCTCCTGCCGTAACCAGGGTGAGCGGTTTTTTGAACGCATTTCTAAGCAAACCTTCAACAGCCGGACGCACAAGGAAATGTTCCGCCATCTGTGGATGTTCCGATGAAAAAAGAAATGATATTTCATTATGAAATGAAGTTTCCGGCATATCACTCACCCTCTTATAATGCTATATCCAATACCATTCTATCCTATTAAGCACAAATTTTTATACATATACCATATATTTATATTATAACACAAAAAATGTACTTTTCTAGGAGGTTTGCGAAAAAATTAACAGCTATACTGTCAATGAAAACAATTCTTACGCTTATAAAATTGCACCTGGCTGGAGGTAATAATGAAAAGAATCAAAAGGAACTATATAAAACTCATCGCAATACCCCTTTCGTTGGCTATGATGTTCGGGTCAAGATACCCTGCTCTGGCGATTCCCGATGACACTCATGCGACAGATGAACAGACAGCCGTCATTGAAGAAAGCATAGAAACTACCGAGGCGGACGAGCCGGAAATTCCAACGGAGGAGGAGAACTCTGAGGGCATAATGGAGGAGGTTGTATATGACCCACAGCCTGCGGAAAAGGGAGATATCCAGGCGGCGATAGATGCGTATGAGGCGGAGCATCAGACTGTGCTTGCTGAGAAAGGGGTTCTGGCAGCGCTTAATGTACCGAAACCCCATTGGCAGTACGAGGTGGCGGCAGACCTGATGCCCTATGGTTATAATTGCCAGCTTGTAGATTGGGACGAGGGCTTTAAAGCGGTAT